>ENA-UERG01000005-UERG01000005.1-human-gut-metagenome-genome-assembly--contig:-NODE-5-length-222743-cov-13.870964_pt1 | contig 222743 bp, 175 predicted proteins | sample MGYA00242954_ERZ507954 | MGnify/ENA primary metagenome ERZ507954 (study PRJEB26167, sample SAMN06115478) | human gut metagenome | host: Homo sapiens | place: China:Sichuan | collected 2015-01-21...
AGCACGGTGCCGGGAATTTTTTTACCCGCCTTGACGTTTCGCACACGTTAAGGCGGGTCTTTTTTTGGCGCGGAACAGGACGCTCGTCCCACTGGCGCACCATGGTTTCGGAAAGGAAAGGCGCGCCCCCCTTCCGGGGCGCCGCATCGCCCCCGGTCCCCGGACCGGCACCGGCACGGTGCCGGCGGCGGCTCCGCTGCCTTGACGTGTGAGCGGGCAATGTCTTGTCTGCCGTTTCAAGGGAATTATGAGGGGAGAGGCTTTACTCGGGCATATGTGTCCGGGAATTTCGGTTTTTTCATCGCCGCTTGCGGAAATCTCCCGGAGAAAAGCCGGTTTCACGCTTGAAAATGCGTGAAAAGTGGAATGGACTCTCCCACCCCAGTGTCGCAGCGATTTCCGAGACGGTAAGTTTGCCCTGGAGCAGCAGTTTCTGAGCTTCCCGGATTCGCCGCCGCAGGCGGAACTCTCCCGGCGTCATCCCCGTCTCTTCACGGAAGGTCCGGAAGAACAGTGTACGCGACATGCCGCAGCGTTCGGCCAGCTCCTCAAGGTTCGGCTCTTCGCTGAAGCGGCCCGACAGAAATTCAACCGCCTTTCGGCATCGTTCGGTACGGCGCGGCAGTTCTTCCGCCGGTCGTGGCGGGCAGAGCTTCATCGCCTCCGCGCAGATTTGGAACGTCCCGCACTGCATTTCAATTTCCGTCCGGCGGTTTCCGGCCGGTTGTTTCGCGTAAAGCTTCCGCAGCATATCCGACAGCACGGTCCGGCTCTCGCCGCGGACCGGTACCGTTGCGGGGCGGCAGCGGTCGAAGAAGTCGGTGCCGTCCGCAAACTCCACCGTGATGCCGAGCGCGAGCACCGCCAGGGGATTTTCCGCGTCCGACAGCACGTGGCGTTTCATCTGCGGCGTCATCAGGAACAGGCTGTTCTCCCCCTCATCGATCGGATATTCCCCCGCGCTCTGCACGACAAGCCGCCCGCTGCCCCGCCAGGTCAGCATCAGGACCATGAGCGGAGCGCTGACCCATACCTTCTTTCTCGCCGGATCAAGTTCGAGCAGCGAGAACCAGCAGAGATTGGCAGAGATTCCTTCAAGCATTTTGTGTACGATACGATATGTTTTTTGTACGCTGCTGTCTGTTCCAAATAGTTGAAATCTGGTATACTATACGGCAGGAAACAGATTTTTCAATACAATGAGGCAGGAAAATGAAACCAGTGAAACCATCTTTCGACTTCCTTCGCGCCCGTCTTGAGCGGCAGTATCTCGATCCGGATTTCGATCCTTCGACCGGGCTTGATGCGGCCGGGCTTGATGCCCGCATCGAGGCGTATTGGGACGCGCATTCCGGGGAACCGCTGATCCGTACGCGCGCCGCTCTGCTCGAGCTCGTATTGACCGCCGGACGCATCGGAGTTGATCCGGATGACCGCTTTGCGGACCATATCGAAACCGGCAGCGGCATCCGGGCTTTGCAGGAGAAGCTGCAGAAAGCGGCCCTCGCGGAACTTCCCGCGGCAGAGGATGCCGAACGGCGCGAGGCATGGGAGTGCGGCTGCTTCGATTGCTGGCTCGACCTGAGCCATACCACGCCGGATTGGCGGAGCATCCTGTCGCTCGGCGTCTGCGGGTTGCGCGACCGGGCGCTCGCGGCGGAACGGGCGGCGAAAGAGGAAAAAGCATGTGAATTTTATCGTGCCGCCGCCCGTGTCTTCGAGGCGATGCGGTGTTATATTGTCAGGCTCGCGGAGCTGGCGGAGAAGAGGGGCGCGGCGATCGTCGCACCGGTGCTGCGCGCACTTTCCGAACGGCCGCCGCAGAGTTTTCACGAAGCGCTCCAGCTCGCTTATCTGTACCATGAGGTACAGGAGATCGAAGGGGAACTGGTCCGTTCGATGGGTTGCTTCGACCGGCTCTACATCGACTTCTACCGACGCGATATCGCTTCCGGCGCATTGACGCGCGAAGAGGCGAAGGAGCTGCTGAAGTTTTTCTGGATCAAGTTTTACGCGAAAACGCAGGGCTTGCAGGCCGGGAAGAATTTTTGTTTCGGCGGCCTTCTGCCGGACGGCTCCGACGCGGTCAACGAGCTGACGGTTCTCGCCTACGAGACTTACCGCGAACTGCGGGTCGTCGACCCGAAGCTTACGATGCGGGTTCACTCCGGCTCTGCGCGTGCGATGCTGCGCCAGGTCGCCGACTGCCTGAAGGGAGGACTTACCGCGACGGTTTTTATGAATGACGACGTTCTGTTTCCGCTTTTTCTGAAGCGCGGCAAAACGCCGGAGGATGTGTACGACTATGTGGCGATCGGCTGTTACGAACCTGCAATCATGGGCCGGGAGATGTGCTGTTCGATGACGATCATTTTCAACCTTGCGAAAGTATTGGAGCTTCTGCTGCACGGTGGCGGCGACCCGGCGACCGGCATCCGTCTTTTTGATGTGCATGAGGGGGAACTGACGGACTTCGATGCGTTTTTTACGGCCTATCTTGATGCGTTGAAGCTGCTGCTGAAGCGTGCGATGCACATCGAACGGCTGCGGACCGCGATGTGGAGCCGGGTCAACCCGTCCCCGCTGCTCTCCGGAACGATGGCGGACTGCATCGCAAGCGGCCGCGACGTTTCCGAGGCCGGGACGAAGTACAATCAGTCCGGCATCATGTGCGCCGGAATCGGCACGCTTGCCGACTCGCTCTTTGCCGTGAAACGGCTCGTGTTCGAGGAGAAACGCTGCACGCTGCCGGAACTGGCCGCTGTTTTGCGTTCCGACTGGGCCGGGCATGAGGAGCTGCGGCTTTATGCGAAGATGCGCCTGCCGAAGTGGGGCAACAACCTTGAAGGGCCGGACGGACTCGCCCGCCGCGTTACGGATTTCGCCGCAGAACTCATCAACCGCGAGCCGAACGGAAAAAACGGCACCTTCCAGATGGGGCTCTGGTCGATCGACAACAACCGCCTTTTCGGGAAGAAAACCGGTGCGCTGCCGGACGGAAGCAGGGCAGGGGAGGAGTTGTCGAAGAATACCGGCGCTTCGGCCGGGCTGGATCGGCGCGGGGTGACCGCGCTGATCAATTCGGTCACAAAACTCGACCATACCGGTTTTGCGGATGGGTCGGTGCTCGACATCACGCTGCATCCGAGTGCGGTGTCGGGGCCGGACGGCGCGGAACTGATCGTGGACCTTGTCCGTACCTTTTTCGCCAGAGGCGGCCAGTCGGTTCAGTTCAACATTTTCGATGCGGAGACCCTGCGCCGGGCGCAGCGGGAGCCGGAGAAATATGCGAATCTGCAGGTTCGCGTCTGCGGCTGGAACGCGCGTTTCATCGACCTGTCGGCCGAGGCGCAGGAGGCGTTCATCGCCGCCGCCGGCGGGGAGGCGTGACATGAATACCGTTCCGGTCGCAGAAATCAAGCATATGGCGGTCCACGACGGACCGGGGATGCGCACAACCGTGTTTCTGAAGGGATGTCCGCTCCACTGCATCTGGTGTCACAACCCCGAGTGCATTTCAGCTGCGCCGGAGCTGCTGTTTCGTGCGGCGCGCTGTACGGCCTGCCGCCGCTGCGAAGCCGTCTGCCCGCACCGTGCGCACCGTTTCACTTTGAATGGCCATGAATTTCGGCGCGGGCTCTGTGACGGCTGCGGCGCGTGCGCGGAGGTTTGTCCGGCCGGAGCGCTCACGCTGTGCGGCCGTTCCGCCGCCGCCGGCGAGTTGTATGACGAGCTGATGGAGGATGCCGATTTCTACCGGATTTCCGGCGGCGGCGTGACGCTTTCCGGCGGGGAGCCGCTGCTTTATCCGGCCTTCTGCCGCGAGCTCTTCGCCGTCCTCGGCCGGGCCGGTATCCATCGGGCGCTCGATACTTCGGCGGCGGTTCCGTGGGAGGCGTTCGAAACCGTCCTGCCGGAGACGGATCTGCTGCTTGTGGATTTCAAGCACCCCGATTCCGGCCGCCACCGCGAGCTGACCGGGCAGGACAACCGGTTGATTCGGGAAAATCTACGCCGTCTTCAGGCCGCCGGAGTGCCGATTGAAATCCGCATCCCGCTCGTGCCGGGCTGCAACGATGCGCCGGAAGAACTGGAGGCCGCCGCCGGCTTTCTCGCCGAGCTTCCGTGTGTGGTTCGCGTGAAGCTGCTCGCTTATCACAGTTTCGCCCGTTCGAAATACGAAGCGGTCGGCCGTCCCGACACCATGCCGGAGGTGCCGTCTCCTGACGGGGATGAGATGGAAGCTGCTGCCGCGAGACTGCGCGCCCGCGGGCTTGCGGTTCTGCTGTAAAACGGGGGCGGGGCGAGCTTACCAGCCGCCCGAGGCTCCGCCGCCGCCGCCGCGGCCTCCTCCGCCGGAAAAACCGCCGCCGCGGCCCCCGCCTCCGGAGAAACCGCCGCCCCCTCCGCCTCCGCCGATGAAGAAGCCGCCCGCTCCGCGCGTCGCAACCAGAAAAATAACGATGAAAATAAGGATCGGCCAGAAGGAGCCGCCGCCGGACTCCGGAGTCCTTTCCTCCTCCGGTTCCGTTTCGGCGAGGCCCTCCGGCGCTTTGCCGGTGACGAATTTCTGTACCATGCCGACCGCGTGTACAGTACCTGCCGCATAGCGGTTTTCGCGGAAGTACGGGGCGAGCGAGCGCAGCACGTCTCCGGCACGTGCGTCGTTGATCGCTCCTTCGAAACCGTAGCCGACCTCGAGGCGTGTTTTGCGGTCGTCGACCGCGATGATCAGGATGACTCCGTCATCCTTGTCCTTGCGGCCGATTTTCCATTTGTCCATGACGGCGATGCCGAACGTTTCGATCGGCGTGCCGTCGAGCGTTTTGACGGTGAGGATGGCCATCTGGCCGCCGCCGGTTGCCTGCTCGAACTCCCGGATCGCGTTCTCGATCTCCGCCGCTCCGCCCGTACCGAATATGCCGGCGCGGTCCACCACTCTGCCGGTCAGAGGCGGCACGTCGAGGCCGAATCCGGCCAGTGCAGGCAGAAGCGCAAAGAGCAGCAGCGCTGCCCGGAGACAGGAAGTCATACTCATTTTACCAGCTTCCCGTCATACCGTGACCGCCGCCGCGGCTGTCGCGGTCGGCTCCGTCTTGTTTCTCTTCGTCGTCATCTTCGCCATCGCCATCGTCATCTTCGTCCTGTTCCTTCTCCGCATCGTTCTCCGTATCCGGCGTTTCCTCCGCGTTTTCCTGTTTTGCCGCAGGGATCTGTTTTTTGCGGACCGCTCCATAGATGAAGATGGCCAGAACCGCCGCGACAATGACGATCATTCCGGTCGGAAAACGGTTCTGCGCGGAGGACTCCGGAGCCGCGGGCTTCCGTGCGGCCTGTTCCGGCGCAGCGGCGAGAACGGGCAGCCCGGCGAGGATCGCTTCGCCGTATTTTTTCTCCCGGAAACCCGGCTGCACGGCGCGGAGGAAGCGTTCCATTGCGGCATCGTTCCATTCATCGGTCAATCCGGGACCGACTTCGACCCGTATCCGGCGGTCTTTGACGGCGATGAGCAGCAGCAGCCCTCGGTCCGCCTCCGGCTTTTCGCCGGTCCAGCGATCCATGACCGCGGCGCCGAGCGCTTCGATCGGCATCCCCTCCAGGCTCCCGACCGTCATTATCATTGTTCGGCATGATTTTTCCGCTTCAAGCTTCTCCAGCGCGGCGGCGATGGCGGGCGCCTGCTCCTGCAGCACCTGCGCCTGATCGACGATTTTTCCGGACAGGGGCGGGATTTCCAGGCCCGGCGCCGGGAATACGGCTCCGAGCAACAGAAGAACGGCGCAAATCCGGAAACAGCGGGTGAATTTCGACATGGCTGACTCCTTCGGGTGAATCCGGCTCAGAACTGCACGGCGGGCGGCTTCTGGACCGCCGCGCTTCCTTCCGGCGGCTGGAAATATTCCGCCGGAGAAAGTCCGAGGCCCGAAGCGAATAACGACCCCGGGAATTTGCGGATCGACGCATTGAACTCCCGCGCCGTATCATTGTAACGCGTGCGGGCCACGCTGATGCGGTTTTCGGTTCCGGCCAGCTCGTCCTGCAGGCGGATGAAGTTCTCGTTCGCCTTCAGGGTCGGATAATTCTCGGCGATGGCCAGCAGCCGGCCGAGCGCCGATTCGACCATGGCTCCGGCTTCGGCTTTCGCGGCCGGCCCTTTGGCCGCCAGCAGCCGGCTGCGGGCGTCGGCGATTTCCGTGAAGATCTTCTCTTCGTGCGCGGCGTATCCCTTTACGGTGTTGACGAGGTTCGGGATCAGGTCGGTGCGCCGCTGAAGCTGGGTGTCGATCTGGCTCCAGGCCGCTTTGACTCCCTCGTCCCGTTCGATCAGCCCGTTGCGGATGGAAATGGCCGCGATGACCGATATGATGACGATTGCGACGATGATTCCGATGGTGATGAGCAGGGCTTTCATGATTTCCTTTCGTGGTCAATCGGTTGTACTCCGCAGAGAAAGTAACCCGTTTTTGCCGGATGTCAACAGGTTCCGCCGGAAAAAATCCGATTTCTTGCCGCTCTCGCGGACATTTTCGGGGAAAACCTTGACTTTTACCGGAAACGGGAGTATTATTCATACGGTGCCCAACCACTCACAGAGGAGATTGTATCATGTCCGAAATCAGAGAAATCTACGGGCGGGAAATTCTGGATTCCCGCGGCAACCCGACGGTCGAAGTCGAAGTCGTGCTGGAGTCCGGCGCGACCGGGACCGCCGCCGTGCCGTCCGGCGCTTCGACCGGGGAGAATGAGGCGCTCGAACTGCGCGACGGTGACAAGAAGCGCTACGGCGGCAAGGGCGTCCTCAAGGCCGTTGCCAACGTCAACGAAAAAATCTTTCCGGAACTCGAAGGCATGGAGGCGCTCGACCAGATCGGCATCGACCAGGCGATGATCGAGCTCGACGGCACGCCGACCAAGGAGAAACTCGGCGCGAATGCGATTCTCGGCGTCTCGCTGGCCGTGGCGCGCGCTGCGGCCAGCGAGCTCGATTTGCCGCTTTTCCGCTATCTCGGCGGCGTGAACGGCAAGGTGCTGCCGGTGCCGATGATGAACATCATCAACGGCGGTTCGCACTCCGACGCGCCGATCGCGTTTCAGGAGTTCATGATCCGTCCGATCGGCGCCGACCGTTTTTCGGAAGGACTCCGCATGGGCGCCGAGGTGTTTCACGCCCTCAAGCAGATTCTGAAGAAGAAGGGGCTCTCCACTGCGGTCGGCGATGAAGGCGGTTTCGCACCGAACTTCAGAGGCGGTACCGAGGAGGCGCTCGATTCGATCCTGAAGGCGATCGACCTCGCCGGCTACAAGCCCGGCAAGGATCTGACCGTCGCGCTCGACTGTGCCGCGAGCGAGTTTTATAAGAACGGCATCTACAATTACAGCAAGTTCGAGGGAGATAAGGGGTGTGAACGCAATTCCGCCGCGCAGGTCGAATATCTCGAGGAGCTGATCAAAAGCTACCCGATCGATTCGATCGAGGACGGCATGGCCGAAAACGACTGGGAGGGGTGGAAGCTCCTGACCGAACGCATCGGCGACCGCTGCCAGCTCGTCGGCGACGATCTCTTCGTCACGAACGTCAAGTATCTGGCCAAGGGGATCGAGCTCGGCTGCGCGAATGCGATTCTCGTCAAGGTCAATCAGATCGGTACGCTGACCGAGACGCTCGATGCGATCGAAATGGCGCACCGCGCCGGTTACGCCGCGGTCATCAGCCACCGTTCCGGCGAGACCGAGGATACCACCATCGCCGATATCGCCGTCGCGACGAACGCGGGGCAGATCAAAACCGGTTCGCTGTCGCGCACCGACCGGATCTGCAAGTACAACCAGCTGCTCCGCATCGAAGAGCTTCTGGGGGACCTCGCCGTCTACGGCAACTGAGGCGCCGGAACGTCCGCCGCCTCCGCGTTCCGGCAACGCGGGGGCGGGTATGTTTTCCGCCGCGGCCCGGAGCGGATCCGGGCCGCGCGTGTTTTTGCCGGAAACACCTCGGCTGTTTTGTCGATAATTCACGTTTTTTTCTGGTTTCGGGTTGACTTCGACGCATTTCTGAGCCATAATACTACGGGAGAAATAATCGGACACTGTATAACGGTAGAGGCGCCGGTATTCATCGGCCGACCAGGACGGAGGTGACGTATGACTGAACCCAGAAGGCCAGGCCGGATCCAGGGAGAGTGGATCTGGAAAAACTCACTGTTGAACCACCCGGACAGCTTCCTCCTCATGCGCAAGGAGTTTGTCTGCAATCTGGTCGAACTCGAAACCAATCTCTGGATCAGTGCGAACTGCGCCTACCAGCTGTTCATCAACGGCCGTTTCGTCGGATTCGGCCCGCGCGCCCACCAGAACTGCGGAACCAGCTACATCGACCTGCATGAAGTGACCTATTATCTCGAATCCGGGATCAATGTCATCGCCGTGCTCGTCTATTACAACGCCGATCAGGGCGGCTGCAACAGACATACGCCCGGACTCTGGTGCCAGATGGAGGCGCAGGGCAAAATCATTCTGTGCAGCGACTCGACCTGGGCCGTTCGCGAGGGCGGCTGCTTCTGCACGCCGCGCGCCCGCATTTCCAAGGATCAGGGCATGAGCCAGTATTTCAACGCCGACGACTGCCCGCTCAACTGGACGACGCCGGTATTCCTGCCCGACGCGAGCTGGGCGCATCCGGACCACACGACGGCGGTCGGCGAATTCGGCAGCCGGCTTGAGATTCATCCGCTGGCGCCTCCCGGAATCGCGGTCGAAAGTCCGGCGCCGCTGCCGTTTGCGCGCGGCCGCATCACATCGCTGCCGAACTGGACGCAGGTCGCGTTCGAGGAGACCGACTGCGACGGCATGGAGACTTACGCCGCGAATACCTTCCTCTTCTGCGAAGCGGACGAGGAGCTTCCGGTGCGGCTTTATTCCGATGATCCGCTGAAGTTCTTCTGCAACAACCGCCAGGTCCTCTCCGCCCGCGAGACGATGGGCGGCGAAGTGACGCTGCCGCTGCGCTCCGGCTGGAACCGGCTGCTGCTAATCCAGAATCCGAGCCGTCACTCGATGGGGCTGGTCATGCTGCTGCCGGCGGTCGACGAGTTCGGCGGGGAGCGTGAATTCTGGTTCAGCCGCGAACCCGATTCCGGCGCGTCGGAGGGGTGGAATACGGTCGGCCCGCTCAAGCTGTCGCTGGAGGAGGCGACGCCTTCGCTGAAATTCGAACGGCTTCGCGTCAAAGGCTATTCGTCCTCGCTGCCGGAGCTGACCGACCCTTATGCCCTGCTGAATGCGAGCCGCTTCGAGCCGGAGAGCTGCGATGCCGGGGAGGACGAAGCGGCGCTGGCCTGGAGCCGTCCGCTCCAGACCAACGATTATGTGATCTACAAGCTCGATATGATCCGCTACGGCTTCGTTCGGGTCACGCTCGAAGCGACCGCCGGGGACCTGGTCGACATCACCATCGGCTGCCGCCGTACCGAAACCGGTTTCATCACGCCGGGCAAGGATACCCGGGGTACCGGAACCATCCGCTGCCGGAACGCCAGAAACGTCTATCTGACCTTCGTGCCGAACGATTGCTTCTACATCATGATTTCGATCCGTCGCGCCGCCGGCAGCGTCAAGGTGCTCGGCGTCGGGTTCGACGAATTGACCCGCGCCGAACGGCAGGAGACCGTCTTCCACTGCTCGGACGAGCTGCTGAACCGGTTCTGGGAGATCGGCCGCCAGACCCTGCGCCGTTCCGCCGCCTTCGTGCCGCTCGCCGAATCACGCGCCGACAACGACTGTTATATGCTCGATGCCTATATCGATGCGGTCAATATGGCTGCGGTGTTCGGAGACTACGAGTACGCGAATGCGCGTCTGCAGCAGTTCGTCGATGCGCAGCTCGAAAACGGCGACATTCCGGCGCTGACCTTCGGGACGCGCCACGCTTCGCAGGTGCATCAGCTTTTCTTCTTTCCGGTCTGGATTTACTATAATTACCGCTTTGCGGCGAACATCACGCGGCTCAGGGAGATGATTCCGAGTCTCGACCTGACGCGGGAATATTTCGAAGCGATGATCGACGAGGAGACCGGGCTGCTGACCGATGCGGAGATCCGGTTCGGCTTCCAGAGCAAAATCAGTTTCGGCGAATTCAAGGAGGGGGAGATTCCAACCTATCTGAACGCGCTGTTCTGCCGTTTCCTGCTCTCTTCGGCTGAAATTTACCGGACGCTGGAGGATTGGGAACAGGCGGAGCACTGCCTCGCGCTGGCCGGCCGGGTCGCGGCCGCGCTGCGAGACCGCAACTTCGATCCGGCCTGCAGCCTCTTCTGCCGCTGGTCGCTCGAGAGCGAACGCATGCCGGACCACAATCTGTTCGCGAATTTCTGCGCGATGTACGGCGGAGTCCTGCCGCTTTCGTCGTTCGAACACTTCTTCTACAGCTTTTTCAACTACGATCCTCCCTACGACCGCAGCGATGAATCGCGCCATCCGTATTTCCACTTCCTGTTCATGGAGATGATGTTCGCGCTCGGACAGAGGGAGTGGCCGTTCCGGTACTTCCGCGATTACTGGTCGAAGCGCATGTGCAGCGAGTCGATGGCGTGGCGGGCCGATTTCGACTGCGACGACCCGGCGCCGACGAAGTTTTCCGAGGGGAGCGGCGTTTCTCCGAACATTTTTCTGCTGCGCGAGGTCCTCGGCATCCGCATTGCGGAGGCGGGCCATTCGGTCGTCTATTTCAACCCGGCCTTCAAACTCGTCAGGTCAGCGGACGGCATCGTGCCGATGGCGCGCGGACGGCTCAAGGTCAAGTGGGAAGTGCTGGATGACGGTGTGCTGGATGTTACGCTCGATGCGAGCTTCCCCGTAAAAATCCTGCCGGAAATGAGTCACAAGCAGCTCGCCGACACCATTTTCCGGCTCGGCGAAAAAATCACGCTGCTGAATCCAACGCCGGAGTACGACGCGGATGAAGAGGCGGAGGAGAAGGAAGAGCTCGTCGAAAGCTGACGGATGTGGACGGCTCCGGCTTCTTGCCGGTTGCCTGGTACGCCGCGGGCCCGGAAGGGGGAAACGCCCCCCTCCGGGCCCGCGGCGTATTATTTCGTTAAGGCTGAAGGACGGCGGCGCCGTAGCGTGACGGGTCTTTGCCGTCCGCAATGCCGCTGTACCACTCGACCCAGTGGCGGTCACGCGCTTCGTCGCGGTCGTTGAAGAGGACGCTGATTCCGAGCGGCATCTGCGCCGCGGGTTTGACATTCAGGCTCTTCCACGGCACGGCGAACCGGTAAACCGTCTGATTTCCCTCGCGGCGGTTCCGGGCGATCAGGCCCGGAACCGGGGCATTCAGCGGCATTTCATTCAAATTCATGCTGGCCCAGACCCACGAATTCGGCGCTTCGCCTCCGGCGTTGATGCCGAATTCGGCATAAGCGGTCTCCTGAATGCCGTCGTTGTTCGGGCGGATCATGAACTTCTGCGGGACGCTGACGCCGATCTGAAGCCCGTCCGCATCCCAGATCGAGGCGCCCGGCCGGGTCTTGAAGACCGCGTCGGCCTGGTCGATCGCAAAGTAGAGATACGTGTCGTCATAGGCGAGGCGCAGCGTTCCCTCCGGCCGGTCGAAGTCGCCGCGCACGGCATGGCGGCTCGGGGTTCCGTCGGCGATCGCATAGCAGCCGCCCGCGGGCCACGCCTCGATCGGCTGGTCGAGCGCGTTGTCGAAGCGCGGAATCGAAACCGGCACGAGCCCGTCCGGCAGCGCCTGGGTCCAGCTGCGGCCGTCCGGCAGCGTGAAACGCGCCTCGTATTTCGCCTTGCGGCCGGAGCGGGTCAGCAGGAGCGGCAGCGTCCCGGTTTCCCCGGCGCGGATTCGCGCAATGGCAAGCACACGTTCGCCGTCTTCGAGGATTTCGAGCACGGCGCTGCTGCTTCTGCCGTCGTTGGCTGCCGCGCGGAATGCGACGGCGGGACCGCCGTCCACCGGAACGGCGCGGAGCTCTTCGAGCGTCATCGGCGGGACGATTTCAAGCGCTTTCTGCCAGATGTAGCGGCTGCGGCCGTCGGATTCCAGACGGAAGAAGAGGTCGTACCTCCCCGGGGCAAGCCCGATTTCGGGATTGACGGTCACCTGCCAGTTCCGGCCCGAGCCGGTGACGGCAGGCGTGCCGAATTCTCCGGCCGGAACGCGCAGCTTCACATTGCCGGCGGCCAGCTCCTCGGGCAGCGTGACCTTCACGGTCACCGGAGCTCCGGCGCTGCCGGTCGGGTTTTCGGGCTCGAATGCAGCCGTGAAACGGTCGGTGTTGAAGGAGTCGAGATCGCCGCCTTCGATATAGACCGGCGCCTCGGTGAGCGTCAGGGCAAGAATGCCGTCTTTCAGCGGAACGATGCTGCGTTTGCCGCACACCTCGGTGACGGCGGCTTCGGGCAGGTTCAGCGGCAGCTGGAGCTTCGCGGGGTCCGGCGTCAGCGAATAGGCTGCGAGCAGGACCTTTCCGCGCTTGTTGAACAGAAGAACCCGCACCTGGCGGCTGATATTCAGCTCCCGCAGGAATTCCGCGTCATAGGTCATGCGCGAAACGGTCGCCCATGCCGCGAAACCGGGTTTCGGCTCGCGGACCTTCGAATCCTTCGGATGCCCGCGCAGCAGGCCGAAGTCAAGTTCGCGACGGCTGGTCGCCTCATTCCAGAGCCCGATGTGCCAGACGCAGGCCTGCAGCCCCGGAATCTGGCGGTTCAGCAGAACGACGCGGGCGAGGTAGGCGGCCTGCTGGAGTTCGGTGACTTCGCCCCCCGGCTTGGTCGAGTAGCCGATTTCGCTGATGTACATCGGGATGCGCCGTCCGGCGATGCCGGAGATGTCGCGGTCGAGCCGGTTCAGGACATCGACGTAGCCGGAAGCGTCCGGGCTCTGTGCGCCCGGAATGTACGGGTGCAGCATCAGCGCGTCGATGTATTTGTCGATGCCGTAGTTGCGGTAGTAGCCGACATACTGGTTGTATTGGTTCGCATTCATCGGGTTGATGCAGATTCCGGCGACGGGACGGCCCGGATCGTGTTTGCGGACGACCTCGCTCTCCATGCGGATGATGTCCATGACGTCCTTCATGGTGCCGTGGAAGTTTTCGCCGACCATCGGTTCGTTCTGGGTCTCCCATACATCGACCAGGCCGCGGCGCGAGACGATCTCCTTCGTGAGTTTCGCCCGCTGCTCTTCGAGTTCCGCCGCGGTGTACGGCACCATCTTCTTGAACGGGTGCATGACGTTCATGCAGCGGATGATTTTGACCGGCTCGCGGGCGGCGAGTTTATCCGCGCCGGGAGGTTCCGCTGCGGCGTCCGGTTTCTGGAAGAAGGTAAAAAAAAGTTGCCGGTCCCATTTGGCCCCGGCAATCCGGCGAAGCTCCGGAGTCAACCCGCCCCAGACGCCGAAGGCGGGGTGCGGCGTCGAATAGTAGTCTCCCGGCAGCGGCGTCGTCACCATCAGCGAGGTCTCCGCCGATTTTATGGTTTTGCCGTTCTCGACGACCTCGGCGCGGAGGGCGTAGTAGTCGGGGCCGGGGAGCGTGACGGCGAGCTTCGGTTCGCCGGGCTTCCCCTCCGTGGCGAACAGCCGGCGGCCGAAGGCGTCGGTCCCGGTCACCCGGAGCTGTCCTTTGCCGACCTCCGCACGGACCGTAAATGCCGGGACGGATTCATAAATGCGCACCGGGTCCGGCAGTTCGAAGCGGATCGCCCCCGCGGGGGCCTCCGCGCCGCCGGTTTCGTCTCCGGCGGCGGCCGGTTCGGTCGTGAGCCGCAGGTTGTCGAGCAGCAGCTGCGCGGGCGTATCTCCCTGCTTCACATTCCAGTAGAACAGGATGTTTTTGACCGCGCGCCCCATCGCCTCCGGCGGGAACGGGCCGATCTTCAGCGTGAAATTCTGCCATTTGTCGGTCAGTGCGACCGGCGTTTTGAGTGCGGCTTTCTGCGCGCCGACGCCGGGGAAGAAGGCGATCGGTTTGTCGCCCTGCATCATCGCGCTCACCGTGAGCAGCGGGCCGCCCTCCGGCACGGTCGAACGCGCGTCGAACGAGATCACGTAGACCTGACCGGGCTGGTATTTCGTCCCCTGCGTCACGTTGACCGTCGCTCCGGCCGGCGGGTCGATGCGGAGACTCTGTCTGCCGTCGCTGGCATCCTCCTTTTCGATTTTGACCGCGGCGGCGCGGTTGATCCAGTATCCGCCGGTCCCCTGTTCGAAAGAGCCGTTTTTCAGCAGCCCGGAGCCTTGGGCCGCCGGTTTCGCGCCACCCTTTTCCGGCACGCTCTGCGGGGTGCTCTGCGGAGCGGCGGCTTCGGCCGTGATTCTGATGTTGTCGAGGAAGAGGCGGGAACCGGGTTCGCCCGGTTTCACATTCCAGTAGAGCATGAGCTTTTTGACCGTTTTGCCCTGCACTGTGGCGGGGACCGGTCCGATTTTCTGCGTGAAGGTCTGCCATTTGTCGGTGACTGCCGCCGGTGTGGCGAGCGCTTTCTTCTGCTCGGCGGAGCCCTCGAAAAAGGCGATCGGCTTATCGCCCTGCAGCATGGCGGCCATGGTCAGCTGCGGCCCGTTCGCCGGAACGCCGGCCCGTGCATCGAACGAGACCACGTAAACCGTATCCGGAACAAGTTTCACTCCTTGCACGACGCTGGTGGTTCCGGTCTCCGGCGGCGTGATCGCAATGCACTGCATGCCGTCGGTCGAGTCGGTCGAATCGACGCGGACGGCGGCCGGGCGGTTGATCCAGTAACCGCCGGTCCCCTGTTCGAAGGAACCGTTCTGAAAGGCAACCTCGGCGGCTGCGGCTGTCGCCGCCAGCGCGAAGAGAATGGGTGTGATAAAACGGGTCTGAGGCATGGAGTCTCCTTGTTTACAGGTTGTTGGTCTTTATTGAATCAAGAATGAAATATTCCTGGATGCGGGGATAAATCGTCAGAAAAGAGCCCTCATCCACCTTGCGCGTGCTGCCGTCGGAAAATACCATGCTGCACCGGCGGTTGTGACGCAGCGTCGCGTTGTGGTTGGTCCCGTTGTTCCAGCTGATCATCGGGGTCGGGAGCAGCTCGGGAGCCCACCAGCCCTTGCCGATACTGTCCCCGGCCAGCCAGGTGTTGGAGGCGCTTTTGTTTTTTCTGATCTTGTAAAGGTTATTGTAAATGATGATGCTTTCGTCACGGGTCTGCTGCTCCATGTCGCGGTTGATTCCATAGGTGTGAATCGCGGAGTAATCGTTGGAAAACTTTTTGTTCTGCGGGAACGAAGGGCAGTAAAACACATTGCTTTCCGGCACGTAACGGCCGTCGCAGAGAGCATTGCTCCAGTAATAGACCGCACCGTCTTTTTTCCCCATGCCTGCCGGAATCATGCCGTGATAGTCTCCGGCGTACTGGGTCAGGGACAGTCCGATCTGCTTGAGATTGCTCAGGCAATTGGTCGCCTTGGCATTTTCACGCGCTTTCGTCAGGGCGGGCAACAGCATCGAAGCGAGAATCGCGATGATCGCGATGACAACCAGAAGTTCAATCAGGGTAAAGTTCTCCGATCTCTTGCGCATCATCTCGTTCCTTCCGTTTATGAACACCCGGGAAACCGTTGGGATCGTCGCACAATGAATTGCCGGCGCCGCGGCCCGCCGGCCCGCGACGCCCTGTTCCGAGATTTCAGTACGTTGCAAACTCTCCTTGTTCGTTCCGTTCCGGTCTTCCGGGCGGGCCTGCAGCCGTGCAGCTCCGCCCGAGACTCCGAACATTCAGGATTTACATGGTGTCAGAGGCTGTAAGGCGGCAGCTGCATGACGGCGATCATGTCGTCCAGGTACCACGCTTCGAACTGCGGGTGGACCTTGTGCATATCCCCGGCCCCGAGGGAACGGGCGCTGCCGTCGACGAAGCCGAAGTTGGCGCGCCGGCTGTGCCGCAGCGCGGCCCGCCCTTCGCCGCCGGAGTTCCAGCTCAGGTTCGCGCAGGTCTGGCCGAGGGCGACGGAGGTTTCGTTCTTGGCGCGGAGGCTGTCGCCGACCAGCCAGGTGATCGAAGCGGCCTGGCGGCGCCCCTTGAGGACGTTACGGTAGAAGCCGCTGGCCGTCGCTCTTCCGGAAGCCGAACCGTCCCGCTCGACGTCGCGGTTCAGCCCGTAGGTGTAGAGGGCGTCGGAGTTATTTTTGTACGGACGCTTGATCTTCTGTTCGGGGCAGAGAACGACGTCGCTCTCCGGCAGATATTTGCCGTCGACCATGAGGTTCGACCAATAATAGGTGCCTCTCAAATGAGGACGGGTAAGCATTCCGTTGTAGTCCTGCGCATACATGACGCAGGCGGTGGCGACCTGCTTCAGGTTGCTGAGGCACTGGGAGGATTTGGCCCGCCCGCGGGCCTGGTTCAGCGCCGGCAGGAGCATCGAAGCGAGGATCGCGATGATCGCAATCACCACCAGGAGTTCGATCAGCGTGAACCGCGTGGATTTGCGCAGACTCATAATGTACAGTATGTTAGACGACTTCTGCATGTTTCTCATGGTACCGTTCTCCCGTAATTTGAAATTTATGGTTACTGAGCCTCAAAACAACTTGACATATTGTACATTATACGAACCGACTCCGCTCTCTCTCCCGACCTGAAACCCGCAGCTGTTCTTTTTCATCGTCCTTCTCCTTTATTATGAATTGACTGGTCAGAGTGCACATCCGCAGGATTGGCGATAGACCGGGTTCGCCGGCACCAGCAGCTCGCGGCACGGCCCGGTTTCGTTGCCGGTGATCCGCTCCATGAGCAGCCGGGCGGCGGTCTGCCCGATCAGGCCCGCGTGCTGGTCGACGGTGGTCAGCGCCGGCCGCAGCTTTTCACAAATCGGCAGATTGCCGAACCCCGTAATCGCCAGCTCTTCGGGAACCCGGATGCCGAGATCGAAGGCGGCGTTGAGTGCATCGTTGGCGAGATAGTCGTTGAAGCAGACGAGCGCGTCGGGGCGCTCTTCCGCCGACAGCAGCTTGCGGATCTCCTCGTAACTGCTTTTGGAATCGGTGACTTTGCAGAGAAAACGCGCATCCACCGGCATGTTGTGCCGGAACATCGCATCAAGAAAACCGGTGCGCCGCTCTTCGCCGGAGCTGACCTCCGTGAAGATGACCGAGCCGATTCTGCGCCGCCCGGCCGCAATCAGCCGTTCGACGAGGGCGGCCGCGCCTCCGCGGTTGTCGCTGCCGACATAGTCGAAATCCGACCCTCTCCAGACCTGGTCGATCAGGACGACCGGATTGTGGAACGAGTGCAGCTGCGCGATGTGCGACGGCGAGGGCGGACACTCCATCGGCAGGAGCAGCAGCCCGTCGACGCGGCGGCGGACGAAGCGGCTCAGGAGGTCGATGTCGTCCTTCACCAGCCGGTCCCAGCAGATCACATAGGAATCATAGCCGTAATCGTGAAGCGTCTTATGGATTCCGTCCATGACCGCGCCGGTGAACATGCACTGGAAATTATTGCAGGCGATGCCGATGCTGCGGCTTTTGCCGGTCTGCATGCATTCGACCATCGCGTTCGGCTGGTAACCGTATTTGCGGGCGACCTCGGCGACACGTTCCCGGGTGGCCTGCTTGATGCCGGCATGACCGCGCAGCGCCTTCGACACCGTCGATTCGGTGACGCCGCAGATTTTGCCGATTTCCTTCATTGAGATCATTGAAAAGCCTTCCGTTTCTGTCATCGTTGCTATAATTATACCAAAAACAAATCGTTTTGTCAAGTACTTGAAATTTTTTTCTTTCAATTTCTTTTTTGTTCGGATGAATTCATAAGCGTCTGGTATTCAATAAAAAATCTTGAAGGCATACAATTTTGAGAAACGTATTTTCAATTGTCATTCAAGTACTTGAATTATTTCGGCGCGAAATGAACCCGGCCGGCCGCTTTCCGGAATTGCGATTTGCCGGAAATGCGGCTCCCGGGACGTGCGACGGGTTGCGGAAATCGATTGCGGTCCCGCCTGTTTCCATCGTTGCGGCCCGGCGGCGGAGCGTGGCGGGAATTTTATCATATAAGCAATCCGAAATATTACCGCCCTGCACAACCGTCTGGCGTATCGACGAATTCTACTTTGCCGCCCGGGGGGGCTCGCCTCGGCAAACATGAAAATATATGCCTTTTCTCTGTTTTTTCGCGGATTTCATTTGACAAAATGCGAAACAGGCTCTCTATTTAATGATGGAGCGACAAAGCGGCATGGAAAGAATTGAGGGAGTAATGGTTCTTTCGATCCGCGTCCGGAGGAGAGCGTTCCGTCTGTCCGCCCTCTTCCCACCGACAGGATTTGTGCCGTCGCATTTGAATGGACCCGAAGTTGTTAGTGGAGTAATACTTCGAAGCCCTCCATATCAAAAAAAGAAGAGGAAGCGAAAATGTGGAAAGCATCCATCCGATTCGCGCTGACCGTGCCGGCACTGTTTCTGTCCGCCGGCGCGCTGTGCGGCGCCGACGAGCCCGGAGTCCAGAAGCTGCGTTTCGTCCAGGACGACGCCCAGGACTACATGGTGTCGAAGATCTATACGCTCAAATACACCCAGGCCAACGATCTCATGCCCTGGGTCGCGAGCATGATCAAGCGGTACAACATGAATTCATCGGTCAGCTGCATCGAATTCGGTCCGCAGAACGAACAGTTTCTGACCGTCACCTGTCCGGTCGGCATGATGCCGTACGTCGATGCCTTCGTCGCCATTGCCGACCGGGATGTGAAGGTCGACGGCAGGACGCCGGGCGACGTCATCCGGGGAACCGGCATCACCCGCGCGGTCTACCGGCCGAAGTTCCGTTCCGGCCAGACGCTCGTCAACGTGATCGTGAACGCGGTCATCAACGAAGGCCCCTACGGCTCCGTTTACGGCTGGGATCAGAATTCAAACCAGATTTACTGGAAGGACAATGCGTCGAATTCGGAGTTCATCTATCAGTTCCTCGATTTTCTCGACCGTCCGCCGCCGCAGATCAATCTGACCTTCAACGTTTATGAAGTCCGCGAAAGCTCGCTGCGCGACATCGGCATCGAATATCTCGCCTGGAAGAACGGTCCGGGGCTGAACATCTTCCAGGCCGGCTTCGACGCGTTCGGCATCACTTCGGGCGGAACTGCGGCGATTCAGGCCGCCTCCGGGCCGCTCGGCGGATTCTTTTTCGCGCCGCAGTTCGATGCGAGCTTCATCCGGGTCCTTCAGCAGAACGGCAAGGCGACTTTGCAGAACACCTCGAACCTGACCGTGTCGAATTCCGACACGCAGAGCTATGAGATCATGTTCAATCCGCAGCTGCAGAACATCGTCAAAACCAACAACGACCAGACCAGCGTCGGAGCGAGTTCGGTCGCGCAGGACGGGCTCAACCAGATTTACATGAAAATCATCAAGCCGATCGCCTGCCTGCACAGCGGGGAGGAGATTGATTTTTCGATTCCGTCATATCGGCCCGGCCAGTACGACGGCGTCCCCGGCACGCTCTTCTTCGGATATGATGTGCAGGCCGCGAATGTGGTCGAGCGCAACAATTACGGTACCGAGCTCGTCGAGACCACTCAGCTTCAGGGCAACAGCACGATCGATCTCTATCAGGAGAAAATCCTCGCCTCGTGGGACAAGGAGGAGGAGGTCGAGCAGACCATCGGCGTCCCGTTCCTGTCGGAGATTCCGGTCCTCAAGTACTTTTTCGGAACGACGACCACGAGTGTGGAGAAAACCCATGTCTATCTGACCGTGACGGCTGAAATTCTGAACACCAGCCCGAACCGGGAAAAGAGCGGCGTGCTGCAGAGGCTGAAGTGAGGTGGCCATCATGAATATGAAATACATTGTTATCCTTTCCGCTCTCGGATTCGCACTTCCGGTCCTTCGGGCCGCGGAAACCCCGGCGCCGCCGCGCGACTCGAATTTCGGCAATACCGACGCTTACGGGAACACCCGGGTTGAAGTCCATCTTCAGGTTCCGGTCAAAGACGAGGCGAAAGTCGTCCATTTCGTCCGCGACAACAACGATCCGCGCGTCGTGACCAAGGCGTATCTGCTGAAACACGTCGACGCCTATGAAATCCGTGACTACCTCCGCCAGATGGTTCAGTCGAAGCGGGTCGGCAATACGAGCCTGCAGCAGATTTTCCCGATGAACACGACCGCGCTGCCGTATGCGGCCACGACGAGTTCGGCCGAGCTTACGACGCCGGCAACCGCTCAGCCCGGCTACAATCCGCCGCTGCAGCTCGGCAGCAACACGGCCGTCGAATGCCTGAAATACGCGGACGGAACCGGGCTGCTGATCATCAGCGCCGAAGAGTACCGGTTCAAGAACCATGAAAACGGCATGGGGTTCGACTCCCTCGTCGAGTTCCTCGACAAGCCGACCATGGGGGAGAATCTCGGAACGCAGACTTTCTTCTATATTCCGAAATTCGTCCCCGCGCGGAACCTCATGCCGATGATCGAGAACGTCGGCATGAACGTGACTGACGTAACCGAAATCTGGCAGGGGCAGGATCTCGTCGCCTACGATCCGGATCTGAACTGGCTCGTTTTCGATGTGACGAACTATTCGCAGCCGAACATCGAAAAAATGCTGGCCGAGTACGACGTGCCGATTCCGGAGGTCCGGCTCAAGATCACCGTTTACGAGCTCTACCATGAAAACGACGACAAGATCGGCCTCGATTTCCAGGCCTGGAAAAACAATCAGGGCGCGGATTTTTTCAGCGTCGGCGGCCGTTACCGCGACAACTGGGCGGCGACCTACGGCGGCGCCATGGGGCAGACCGGCTCCGAGCGCACGAGCTTCTACAACTTCAACCCGAAATGGAATTCGCGTTATCTTGATTTCCTGATCAGCAAGGGCCATGCGAAGGTGACTTATACCGGAGAGCTCTGCATCCGCAACAACACTCCGGCGCTGCTTGACCGCAAGACGCAGATCTTCTACGTCGATACTTCGAAGCCGGCCGGCGATGCGACGGCCTTTCCGGATATGGGAGTCGGCCCCTACGAGCTTCTTTCGAAGCTGATCGGCCGCGAGATCGCGGACAATGACCTTCCGGTCGGCAAGGGCAACCGGCAGGAGGTCGAAAAATTCACCGGATTCGGTTTTACGATGAAAGTCGAGAACGCATCGGTCAACCTGGCCGAGACCCGCTTCACGATTTCGCTCACGAATTCGAGCCTGATCGGTTTCGAATCGAACGGCACACCCCGCATTTCGAGCAACAGTGTGGTCTCGCAGGATGTGAGTCTGCCGTACGGCAGGGACAGTTTTGTCATCGGTGGACTCAGGAAGCAGGAGGAAGTCAAATCCGAATCCGGCATTCCGATCCTGAAATCGATTCCGTGGATCGGCTATTTGTTTTCGACCAAATCGACTTCGATCAAACACTCCGAGCTCGTCGTGCTCGGGGAATGTGAATGGGCCGCCCCGATGGACAATCCGCAGCAGCCGGCCAAGAGCAAATCGCAGACCACACCGTGACGGAGGCGTGCGAAAACACGGCGAAGCCGCCGGAAAACGGCGGCCGGCCGGCATGTTTTCCGCCGAAGCAGGGATAAAACGGGACAAAGCCTTCTGGAGAAATGGGCTTTACCTAAAACAAGGAGGAGTAAAAAATGGCAGATTCAAACGACAACAAAAAGCTCGGCGTGATTTCGCTGGCGGCACTCGTGGTTTCGGCCATGATCGGCGGCGGCATCTTCAGCCTGCCGCAGAACATGGCCCAGAGCGCAGCGCTCGCGGCGGTGGTCATCGCCTGGGTGATCACCGGAATCGGAATGTTCTTCATCGCCAATACGTTCCGGACGCTTGCGGATGCGCGTCCGGATGCGACCACCGGCATTTACGCCTACGCCCGGCTCGGCTTCGGCCGCTTTGCCGGGTTTCAGATGGCGTGGGCCTACTGGCTCTGCAACATCTTCGGCAACGTCGGTTTCGCCGTGCTGCTGATGGATGCGTTCAATTTCTTTTTCCCGGGAACCTTCACCGGAGGCAACAACCTCTGGTCGATCGTCGGCGGTTCGATCGTGATCTGGGGCATGAACTTCGCGGTTCTGGCCGGCATGAAGCAGGCGGCCTTCATCAACACGGTCGGAACGATCTGCAAACTCGTGCCGATCGCGGTTTTCATCATCGTCCTGCTTTTCGCGTTCCGCTGGGTCTTCTTCTCGACAGACGTGCTCGGCAACCAGACCATCCCGGAACACGGCATCAAGCCGCTCGGCTCGCTGTTCGATCAGATCAAATCCACCATGCCGGTCACGCTGTGGGCCTTCATCGGCATCGAGGGAGCCGTCGTGGTTTCGGGACGCGCCAAAAGCCAGAGCGCAGTCGGCAAGGCGACCGTTCTCGGTTTTCTGGTCTGTCTCGGCATCTACGCCCTGCTGTCGATCCTGCCGTTCGGCCGGATGTACCAGCCCGAACTCGCCGGACTGGCGAATCCTTCGACCGCGCCTCTGCTGCAGGACGTGGTGCACGGCTCCTGGGGCGGCATTCTCATGAATCTCGGCGTGATCGTCGCGCTGCTGACCAGCTGGCTCGCCTTCACGATCATGATCGCCCAGATTCCGTATGCGGCGGCCATGGACGGAACCTTCCCGCGCATCTTCAAGAAGGAGAACGCCAAGGGGACGCCGAGCGTATCGCTCTTCGTCACGAGCGCCGTCATGCAGCTCACGATGATCGTCGTCTACTTCGCGAGCAATGCCTGGAACACGATGCTGACCATCACCTCGGTCATGATCCTGCCGCCGTATCTGGCCTGCACGCTCTATCTCTGGAAAATCTGTGCGAAGAAGCAGTATCCCGAGAAGATGCCGGTCAGCTACCGCTATGCGTTTCTCTGCGGCGTGGCCGGCTCGCTCTTCGCGCTCTGGATGATCTACTCGGCCGGACTCATGTACCTGATGTTCGCCTTCATCTTCCTGCTGATCGGCATTCCGTTCTACGTCTGGGCGCGCCGGAACGCGCTCGCGGACGACAGGACGGCGACCGACCGCCGCATCTTCACGCGGAACGAGGCGATCGGGGCGATCGTCATCACCGTGGTCGCCGTGATTTCGATCATCGTGATTGCCGTGAAGTCTCCGGCGGTTGACCGCACGTTCCACAAATGGGCTCACTGGTCCGAAACCGAGGTCAAAGCCGCGGTGGACGACATGAAGTGACCTGCGTCCGGCGGCACGCCCCGGGAAAAAACGGGGCGTGCGTCCATAGGCGTGAATTCAAAAAGCTGATACGGATGATTATGCCTCTTCATAAGAGGCTTCTGGTCGGAGACGCCCGGCCGCGAAGCAACCCGCTCGCGCCGGAGGCGGAGCTTCCCCCGTGGACCTCACTTCGGGAAAGTTGCACGCTGCGTCTTTTTGGTCTGACGCATGGGAGGGGGCGCGGCCCCCTCTCTTTTTTACGGCCGGGCGCAGTCAGCTCCGCTTGCGGATTTTAGCGCGGGGATGGGCTTTGTTGTAGACGTTTTTCATGCGCTCGGCGCTGACGTGGGTGTAGATCTGGGTCGTGCTGAGATTCTGGTGGCCCAGCAGTTCCTGCACGCTGCGCAGGTCGGCGCCGTTGTCAAGCAGATGGGTCGCGAACGAATGGCGCAGCTTGTGCGGCGTGAAATCGGGGGGCAGACCGCCTTCGATGAGGTAGCTCTTCAGGTTGCGCTGGAACGAGCGGGCGGTCAGCCGTTCTCCGAAACGGTTCAGGAAGATCGGACTCTCCTGCTTCTGCCCCCAGCCGCGTTCGCGGCAGAGCCGGAAGTATTCGGTCAGGGCTTTGTTCGCCCAGCGGCCGATCATGGCGAAACGCTCTTTCTTCCCTTTGCCGCGCACTTTGGCGACGCCGGAAAGCTGATCGAGATCGCTGCGGTTGAGCCCGACCGCCTCGCTGATCCGGAGTCCGCCGGAGTAGATGACTTCGACCAGCGCAACGTCGCGCGCCGAAGCGAATTCGGCTCCCTCGGCGGTTTTGGCCACTCCGGTCTCGACCGCCTTCTTCCAGTAAGCCGGAATCGCGGCCAGGAGCTGATCGATCTGGCTGAGGTTCATCACCTTCGGCAGCGGACGCTCCACCTTGAGCGGCGGCATCCGGCTGAACGGATTCGAATCGAGCTGGCCCGTCTTTTGAAGGTAGCGGAAAAACGACCGCAGCGCGGAGAGTTTCCGCCGCTGCGATCGTTTGCAGTCTCCCGCCTCGAAAAGTTTCATCTGAAATGTGCGCGCCTGGTCGAAATCGACGCTTTTCCAGTTGTTGAAACGTTCGTCCGAATCCCGTACCAGCCTGGCGAACTCGATGATGTCGTGCACGTAAGCTTCGATCGTATGTTCGCTTGCGTTGCGTTCGCCGCGCAGATGCCGGATAAAACCGTTCAGGAGGGAGCCGATTTTCATTTCGCGGTTTTCAATTCGGCCGAACCGGCCTTGAAGGTTGCGAGCTCCTTGCCGTTGGCGTCATAGACGGTCAGGGTGTCCCCGCTGATGGAATAACGGCGGACCGCATTCATCGTTTCGAGGAATTTCGACTCATAGCCGAGATTCGGGCCCGCCATCAGCGTGGCGGTTCCGGGAGCGAACGAGAGTTCCCCCTTTTCCGGGTCGATGGTCGCCTGCGACGAGAAGCGGTTCACGCCGCCGTGGCCGAACACCTTGCCGGTTTCGTAGATCTCGAACCAGACCGGAGTCGGTTCGATGAGTTTCACGTCGCCCTGGTTGTCGAGCTTTTCCGGAACCCATACCGTGTTTTTGAGCGGTGCCGTGGCGCAGCCGCCGATCAGGATTGCCGCGCCGAGGGCGGCCAGAAAGCCGCCGGTTTTTTTGAACTTCATTTTCAGTCCTTTCACTGCTGTGTTACCACGGCCGGGAGGCCTGCGGGGCGGGGATTTTCCATTCGCGCCGCCGCCGGAACCGCCCGGCCGGTTTGAATTGACGAATTGTACCCGGTCTGCATGACCGGAGCTTTCCGCCCGGCCGGCGTCCGATACCGGCGGCCGGGCGGAGAAGCGGCTGTTATTCCTTCTCTTTGGTCAGAGACTCCGGTCCGACGGTGAAGGTCGCCAGCAGATTGCCGCCTTTGTCGAAGACCTGAAGCGTCTCTTCCTTGATCTGATACGTGCGCGTCGCATTCAGCGCGTTCAGGAAAATCGCCTCGTAGGCGAGATTCGGACCGGCTTTCCGGGTTGTGGCCAGCGGCTCGAAGACAAGCTTCCCGTCTTCGGCGACTGCGGCGGTTCCGATGATCGTGTTGACGCCGCCGTTGCCGGTGACCTTGTTGTCGCTGCCGACCGAGAACCAGACCGGCTGATCCTGAACCAGGCCGACCGTGCCCTGGTTTTCAAGCTTGACCGGCGTCCAGACCGTCTCCTTCAGCGCCGCGTCGGAAGCGCAGCCTCCGGCCAGGATGAGAATTCCGACTGCCGCACTCAAAATGCCAGATTTCATGAATTTCATAACTCCACCTCTTCTTTTTTCCTCATTTGCAATACGACTTCGGGCGGGAACGGGGACGGGGAATTCCGTATTCCGGGCTCCCGCCGCCGCACGCTCTTCCTTTAAGTTTTTCATTTATCTGTCTGAAAAACATCTGGAGCGAAACGTGCCGGAAACTGATTTATTGATCGCTTTTCACCTCCTCTTCTCCATAACGGCTTTCCTCTATGCAACAAAGCGGCAATGCCGCCCGTCCCATCTAAGAAATAATATAGCAGGTCCGAAAGGTTTGTCAAGTTTCCGGCGGTGCCGGCCGCAACGGAACTGACCGGTCTTATGCCGGGCTAGCGGACGATGAGGCCGAACATCTTCGCCAGCTCGATGGCCTGTCCCGCGCCGACGACCGCGCCGCGCAGTTCGGAGGCGGTCTCCGACAGGGTCAGCCCTTCGAGACGGCAGGTCGTGAAGTCGATTCCCCGCAGCGGCGTCCGGAAAAAATCGGTGCGGACAAAGACCGATTCGCGGAGCGCCGGCTCCCGGAACTCCGCCTCCGAAAATGACGCATCGGAGAAGTCGGAGGCGTCCAGACGGCATTTCACCATCCGGCAGCGGCCGAAATTCGCATAGGACATGCCGCAGCTGCCGAACCGTGTTTTTTCGAAACGGCTGCCGGTAAATGCCGTTCCCACTCCTTTGGCGCCGTGAAATACGCAGCCGATGAACCGCGCTTCCCCGAAGTCGCAGTTGCTGATGTCGGAATCCGCGAATGCCGCCGTATGGAAAGAGCAGCCATTGAACGAACATTTCGTGAACCGGCAGTTTTCGAACAGCACCCGGTCGAAATCGAGCCCGGAGAAATCGGCTTCGGCATACGAGCCCGACACCCGCAGGCAGCAGAGCTCGTCTCCCTCGCTTTGCGCCTTCGCTGCTTCCGCCGCCAGATTCCGTACCGGCCGCAGTCCCCGCCGGAACTGTTCCACATCGAACTTGTCGTTCATCCTCATCGCATACTTTCCGGAGAAGTTAAATGAATCATCGCTTTTTCCTGTTTCGTGACACTCTATCACGGAATTCGGAGAAATCAACCGAACCCGCCGGATTTTTCTTGCATTCCGTCTTCCGGAATGGTAGAATAAGACGGTGGGAAATATGACCGCGATTCACAGGAAATACGATCCGGGAGACCGCCGGAAAAGTCGGATGCGATATTTCCGGTTTTTCTGCTATGCTCTGTTTTTTCTCATCATGGCAATCGTCCTTTTCGGCCCGAAGTCATGCCGGCGGCGCATCTGGAATTTCAGCATCGGCCGCCTGTTTCAGTTTTCCGTTGCCGACCGGATCGGGGAATTCGGGCCGGCCGCTCTCGAACGGCTGCAGCTTCCCGGCAATCGGACACCGGATGCTTTGCGCCTCATCGCCCTCAAAGAGGAGAGGCTGCTTGAATTGCAGGGGAAATTTCTCCCTGACCGATCGTGGCGCCTGATTAAAGTCTATCCGATTCGGGCGGCAAGCGGTGTGGCCGGACCGAAATTGAAGGAGGGGGACGGACAGGTGCCGGAGGGGATTTACGAAATCGAATCGCTCCATCCGAACAGCCGGTTTCACGCGGCGCTGAAAATCGCTTATCCGAGCCGGGAGGATATCGAGGCGGCCGGGCGGGACGGACGCGCTTCCGGCAGTCTCGGTTCGGCCATCATGCTTCACGGTTCCGGCGGCTCCATCGGCTGCATTGCGGTCGCCGACCCCGATATCGAGGAAATTTTCACGCTGGCGGCGTCCTGCGGAACCGGGCGGGTCCGCATTCTGATCGCCCCGTTCGATTTCCGGCTCCGCCCCCTTCCTGTCCCCGTCCCCGGCGAGCCGGTCTGGCTGCCGGAACGTTACCGGCGGCTGAAACAGGAGATGATGAAACAGGAATAAACATTTGAAAATCGCATCATTTTTTTCTTTCCGGCTTGATTTACCGTTTCGCGGCGGCTATTGTTATACTCCATCGCACCGGAGTTGAATTGAAACCGGGGAAGCCTGTTTTGAAACGATTTGCCGTTCTTTTGTTTCTCGTGTTTTTTCCGGTGTTCCGGGCTGTCGCCGCACCGCCGGTCATCGTCGTCGAGCCGTTCATGGATCAGCTCGGCTACTGGTTCACTCACTGTTCGCTGTCGCTGCAGAGCCGGCTTTCCGCCGAGCTGCAGCGGCGCTATGACTGCGTGCTTCTCGGGCGGAACGTCGGCATCGCCCTCGGCGTCGAGCGGACGCTGCCGGGCATGCATGCCCGGCTCAATGCCATGCCGGAGCCGGAGTGGCGGATCGGCGGGGCGAATGTTTCCGGGAAGAGGCTCTCTTCCGACGTTCAGGAGGGCAATACCGAGCTCGTGGTCGAAAATTTACGCACCGGCGAAGTGCATCGCGAAGTCATCGTCGAAACGGCCGGGAATTTCGACGAACCCGCCGTCCTCGCCGAACGGATCGGCGAACTTCTGAAGCTGGCGCCGCGTCCCGAAGCCGGCGGCGCCGCGCGCGACCGCAGCGGCGAAGTCTGGGCCGTGCTGCCGATTCCGGTTATGACCGCGGTCACGGAGATCGACAACCCGTCCGACACTTCGCTTTCGGGCATGGTCGAATGCGCCCTCCTGGCCGACGGCCGGCTGAAGGCCCTTGTCGAACGCGGCATCATCCTCAGGCTTCTCAGGGAGCAGAAGCTTCTTTCTCTCGGCGCCCTCGACTCCGGCGGAGCGGCCGGAATCGGCCGGCTGCTCGGCGCGGACCGCATTGTGACCGGAGTCGTCACCGCCGCTCCGGACGGCGCCAGGCGGATCGATCTCCTGCTGGTCGACTGCGGCAGCGGCATCGTTTCCGCCGCTGCCACGGAGGTGGTCAAACCGGAATTTCTCGAAAAAAGCTGCGGAGAGCTCGCCCTGTCTCTGCTTGCGGCCGGGGAATCCGCCGCCGTCCCGGTCGCGGATACGCCGTGCACGGCCGGGCGTGAAGCGGACCGTCTGCTCGAGACGATCAGGGCCGAATCCTCTTTCATCCGCTACAACACCGGGCTGACGGCCCAGATCATCATGCAGGCCGAGAGCTATTATCTGCTGAAACATGAGGACGATGCGGCGGTTCTCACCCTGCTGGAGCTGCTGTATGATCGTCTTCTCGCCGGCCACTGCCGGGCCGACCGGTGCCGGTGGCGGGAGTGTTCCTATATCGTCCATCCCGATCTGATCAACGACCAGCAGGAGGAGGCACTCTATTATTTTTCCTCCTTCGCCCTGGATTCTCTGCGGAAGCCGGAGCTGTATGCAAAACGAATCGCGCGGCTGCGTTTTCTGTTTTCGCTCTGCGCCATGCATGCGGCCGAGGCCCCTGAGCGTCTCGCCGCCTGGGAGAAGCTCGATCCTTCGAACAAAACGATTCCGCGCCATCGCGCGAAGCTGGCCGTCCTTCTGGGCGATCCGGTGAAAGGGGCCGGGCTCTATCTGGCGCTCGGCGACGAGACCAGCGCGGTTCTCGCCTACGGCATCGCCGGCGAGGAACGGCTTGCCTGGGAGACGGCGCGGCAAGCGAAGAATTTCCGCGCGCTCCGGAACTATCATGCGCTGCTGATGTTTCTCGCGCTTGAAAGGAAGTTCGCTTCTCCGCAATCCGCGCTCGACTGGCTCGACCGGATTGCGGCGCAGGCGAAGCCGGGAGAGCGGGTTCATCTCGACAGAACGCCGGCAATCCGGCTGCACCGGGCGCTGCTGTACCGCGAAACCGGCCGGAAAGCCGAGGCGCTGCGGATTCTCGAAAAGCTCAGGGAGGAAGAGAGGAAACGGAGCCGGAGCGGAGGCGCGCTTTACAACCGGCTGTATGAACATGACCGGAAGCTGCTGGAGCGGACGGTGGCGATTCTGCGCAAGTCCCTGCCCGGCCGGGTGCGGCAGGAGGAGACCGGGGTGAAAATGGCTCCCGTCCGGCAGTTCCTCGCTGTTTTTCCGGGGCGGAAAATCTATCTGCAGCCGCTGGGCGAGATTCCGGCAGAGACGCTCGACAGCGCCGCCGGACTGATCCGGAAGAAGCTCGGAATCGACTGCGTCGTCCGGCCCGCGCTGCCGCTGCCGCTCGAGGAGTCCTACGATCACGGCCGCCATCAGTTCGACTGCGACCGGATTCCCGGAGCGGTCCGGAACGCGGCGGGCGATTACCCGGAGGACGCTGTGCTTGTGCTTTACCTGCTGACCGACTCGATTTACTCCGGCAAGTCGCCGTCGCTGCGTTACGTCTATTACGGCTGCAGCCGTGAAGCCGGCGACTGCGGCGTCTTTTCGCGGTCGCGGGGAAGCGTCGGTTTTGATGCGGATATCGCCCGTATCGCCGCACGGCTGATCTTCATCTTCTGCGCGCCGGAAAGCTACTGCTCAAACGTGCCGTGCATCATGACTTCGCTCGGCTGCGGCAACCTCCGCGAGCTCGATTTCGTGGTCTGCCCGCAATGCGAAAAGAAGCTGCGGCTGCTCGACCCGGCCGAGAGCAACAGGCCGCGCAAGGAACACCGCTCTCCCCGCGCCTCCCGAACGGGTGCGGAACAACCGTAAAATACGATTCAAGGATCATCGCCATGAAACAATACAGCGATACGGAGCTTCTCGCTCTCGCGGAGGAAAATCAGCAGAAAGCGCGCAGACTCGTCGCGGCAACCCGGATTGTCGAACTCTGGCGGGAGGCCGGGGCCGAGGTCAACCTGGTCGGTTCGCTGCGGACCGGACTCCTGATGACGCACCGCGATGTCGATTTCCACGTCTATACGCCGCATCCGTCGCCGCTGGACGGAATCGGCGTGATGGCCCGCCTCGCCGGGAGCGGCCGCCTTGCGAAATTCCGGTACGGGGATCTGATGGACACCGAAGAACGGTGTCTCGAATTTCACGCCTGGCTGCGCAGCGACGACGGAGAACTCTGGCAGTTCGACATGATTCACATCGAAAAGGGGTCGCATTTCGACGGCCATTTCGAGCGGGTTGCGGACCGGATCGGGGAGCTGCTGACGCCGGAGACCCGCCTCGCCGTCCTGCGGCTGAAATTCGAAACGCCGGAAACGGTCTCCATTCCCGGAATCGAATACTGCCGGGCTGTGCTCGACGGCGGCGTCCGCGATTACGGTTCCTTCGAAGAATACCGCCGCCGCAATACCGGCTCCCTGCTCGAGTGGATGCCGGGAAAGTGACGGCCGTCACATTTTTTTCCGCTTCCGGGAATTGACTTCCGCTGCCGACCCGGCTATAATTTAGGGAACAGCAACGGGCGGAAAAATGAAAAAAGAACCGAATCCGAACGACGTGAGCCTGCGTGCGGTCGCCCGCAGGCTCGATATCAGCATCATGACGCTTTACCGCGTTCTCAACAATGTGCCGACCGTAAAGCCGGCCACCTGCCGCCGTGTGCTCGAGGAGTTGAACCGGTGCGGCTATTACGCGCACCGGCCGACCCGCCGCCGGCAGGCCGTGCTCGATTTTACGCAGCACTACTACCTCGAGGGGCTCGGGCTGCGGCTCCTGCACAGCCTGTCCGGTAAAAATTGCTCGTGCGTCTGCACCGACCACCGGCGGAATCCGGAACCGTTTTTCAACGCCGCGGCCGAAAGCGACGTGGCGGTCTTCTTTTCGATTCCGGATGACGAAATCATCCGGAAAACCCGCGAAGTCAACCCGAACATCTATACGGTCACGGTCACGACGCGCAGTTCGGCCGATGTGACCGTCACGGCGGACAATACGCGCGGCGGCGAACTCGCCGCCCGCCATCTGCACGCCGCCGGCCATCGGCACGTCGCGGTTCATCTGGCCGAGGAACAGCCGACCCGCCTGGAACGGTATAAGAGCTTCTACGCCGAGCTGAAGCTGCTCGACCCCGCCTGCCGGATTGATGTGATTGCGGAGGAGTCCGGCTCTTCGACTGCCGCGGCGTGCCGGAGTTATCTCGACGCCGTCGACGTCATGCCGACCGTGATCTTTTTCGTCGCCGGCGGCTATGCGCAGAGCTTCTGGGACGATGTGGTCCGGCCCGAGCCGGAGCGATTCGGGGAGCTCAGCATCATGAGCTACGACCGTCCGGAGGACCTTTTCGGCGGCGATGCGAAATTCCATCCGTTCGACCGGATTGAATTCGTTCCGCAGGATATTCTCGACTGGGTCGAATATTACGTCACGACCCGCCCGGTTCTCCAGACCCGCTCCCCCATCCACACCAACGTCGCCGTCCGCCTGGTCAGGGCCGGTTCGGTCAGGACGGTATCGCGGTGAGTTTCCGCCGGTCCGCGGGGGGAGGGGAGGCCGCCTTCCCCCGCTCCCGCGCTTCCGCCGGGGATTAAATTACGATATTCAGCAGACGCTTCGGGACGAAGATGACCTTCTTCACGGGTTTGCCGTTGAGCGCGGCCTGCACTTCCGGCGCGGCGAGCGCGATTTTCTCCGCCTGCTCCTGCGCGGCGTCGACCGGCATCATGAGGCGCGCCTTCGGCTTGCCGAGCACCTGAACCAGAATTTCGACTTCGTCGAGCTTCAGCACGGCCTCGTCCCATTCCGGCCACGGTTCGTAGGCCAGCGTGTTTTCGTGGCCGAGCTGCTGCCAGAGCTCTTCGCCGAGATGCGGCGCGAACGGCGACAGCAGAAGCACGAACTTTTCCGCCGCCTCGCGCGGCAGCTTGTCGAGCTTCGAGAACTCGTTCAGGAAGATCATGAGCTGGCTGATCGCGGTATTGAAGCCGAAGCTGTCCAGATCCTGCGAAACCTTCTTGATCGTCGCGTGCAGCAGCCGCTGCTGATCCTTCGTGCAGGGGACATCGACGATTTCGGCTTCCTGAAACATGCGGTGCGCCCGTTTCAGGAACCGGAAGACGCCCTCCACGCCCTTCGTGCTCCACGGCTTGGTCGCTTCGAGCGGCCCCATGAACATCTCGTACATGCGCATCGAATCGGCGCCGTATTCGCGGATCACGTCATCGGGATTGATGACGTTGCGCAGCGACTTCGACATTTTGGCCGGGAACTCGACCAGCGCTTCGCCGTCGCTCTTCCGGACCGGTCCCGCCGGCGTGAATTCGACCTGGTCGGTCGGAACCAGCGCGCCGCGTCTGTCCTTGTAGCTGACGCCGAGGATCATGCCCTGGTTGATCAGCTTCCGGAACGGCTCTTTGGTCGAAACCAGCCCGAGATCGAACAGCACCTTGTGCCAGAAACGGGCGTAAAGCAGATGCAGCACCGCGTGTTCGGCGCCGCCGACGTAGAGGTCGACCGGCATCCAGTATTTCTCCTTCGCCGGGTCCCACGCCTGTTCGGCGTTGTCGGGGTCGATATAGCGCAGGTAGTACCAGCACGAACCGGCCCACTGCGGCATGGTGTTCGTTTCGCGTTTTCCCCGGCGGCCGGTTTTCGGGTCGGTGTAGTTCAGCCAATCCTTCGCTTTCGAAAGCGGCGGCTCGCCGTCGCCGGCGGGCTTGAAATCCTCCATTTCGGGCAGGTCGACCGGCAGTTCGTCGGAATTCACCAGCTCGATCGAACCGTCCTCGTAGTGGATGATCGGGAACGGCTCGCCCCAGTAGCGCTGGCGGCTGAAGAGCCAGTCGCGCAGCTTGTATTTGACCGCTTCCCTGCCGAGTCCGCGCTCTTCGAGCCAGCGGGTCGCGGCGGGCTTCGATTCGGCGACCGAGAGGCCGTCGAGCTTCAACCCGTCGCCGTTCGACGAATGGATGAGTTTTCCTTCGCCGGTCCAGCACGCTTCGCCGCGGTGAACGGCTTCGACGTCGACGTTTTCGGCTTTCGCCGCTTCCGGATCGGGCTCAATGATGCAGACGACCGGAAGATTGAAGGTTCTGGCAAACTCGAAATCCCGCGTGTCGTGTGCCGGAACCGCCATGATCGCACCGGTTCCGTACGAAACCAGCACATAGTCGGCGATCCAGATCGGAATCTGCCGCCCGTCAACCGGGTTGGTCGCGTAAGCGCCGGTGAAGGCGCCGGTTTTCTCGCTGTTTTCGCCGGTGCGGGCGAGTTCGCTCTTCTTCGCGGCCGCCTCGCGGTACGCATCGACTTCGGCTTTGCGGTCCGGCGTGGTCAGCGCGTCGACGAGCGGATGCTCCGGAGCGAGAACCATGTAAGTCGCGCCGAAGAGCGTATCCGGGCGGGTCGTGTAAACCGTGACCGCTTCTCCGGCGGTGGTCATGAACTTCACCTCGGCGCCGGTGGATTTGCCGATCCAGTTGCGCTGCATCTCCTTGACGCCTTCCGGCCAGTCGAGTTCGTCGAGATCGTTCAGGAGCCGTTCGGCGTATTCGGTGATGCGCAGCATCCACTGCTTCATCGGGCGGCGGATCACCGGGTGGCTGCCGCGCTCGGAGAGGCCGTTGATGACCTCCTCGTTCGCCAGCACGGTCCCGAGCGCCGGGCACCAGTTCACCGGAATTTCATCGAGATAGGCGAGACCCTTCTTATGGAGCTGCGAAAAAATCCACTGCGTCCATTTGAAGTAGGCCGGACGGGTCGTATTGATTTCGCGGCTCCAATCGTACGAGAAGCCGAGCGCCTTGATCTGGCGGCGGAAGTTGTCCACGTTCTTTTCGGTTGTGATCTCCGGGTGCGTTCCGGTTTCGATCGCGTACTGCTCGGCCGGGAGACCGAACGCATCCCACCCCATCGGATGCAGGACGTTGAACCCCTTCATGCGGCGGTAGCGGCAGAGGATGTCGGTCGCGGTGTACCCTTCCGGATGGCCGACGTGGAGCCCCGCGCCGGACGGATACGGAAACATGTCGAGGCAGTAATATTTCGGTTTCGGGGAGAAATCGACCGCTTTGAAGGTCTGATTCTCCTCCCAGTACTTCTGCCACTTCTTTTCGATGGCCGAAAAATCGTATTCGCTTGCCATTTTCATCCCTTTGCCGTAATCGATGTTTCAAACAGACAATTTGCAATTAACATACACGCATTTCGGGCCGTTGTCCAACTTTCCCCCGAAAAATCCGGGAACGGAGAAGAGACGCCCTTCTCCGTTCCCGCAGCGCGCCCGGTAAAGCCGCCCCGCCGGCCGCATCAGGCGTTCTTCTTCGCCGCGATCTCCCGGAGCGCCGTCGCCAGCTGGTCCGGACACGAGGTCGGCTTGCCGCCGCAGCGGATGCCCTGCAGCCGGTCGATGAGCTCTTCCGGCGTCATCCCGGCGGCGAGCCGGCCGATTCCGGCCAGGTTGCCGGGGCAGCCGCCGACGAACTGAACGCGTTTCACGCGTTCGCCGCGGTCGTCGAGCTCGATTTCAATCATGCGGCTGCAAACAAGATCGCTGGTCTGGAACTGATAGGTCATTTTAACTTTCCGCTTTTCACTGTTACCCGATAAATGATCCTGCGTTTCTGATTCGAAACGATTTTTTAACCGGTTTTCCGGCTTATTCGCAGAAAAATGCTGGATGATTCGGAAAATCGATGTATATTACCATAATATACGTGACATGTACCGGTTCGTCAACAACACGGCTATTGAAACCTATGGCAAAAGAGAAAAAAGAAAAAAGCAAGTTCAGAATTTACGCGGAATATTACCCGTTCTGCGTTCTTTACGGAATTCTCCACCTCCTTCCGCTGAAAGTCGGCTATGCGATCTGCACGTTCCTGTTCCGGCTGCTTTTCATCGCCGACCGCCGCCACCGGGTGCGCACCATTCAGCACCTCGTGCATGCCGGGCTTTTCGCCAACGAGGCGGAGGCGCGCAGATTCGCCAAAGTCACCTACCTCGAATTCGCCAAGCTGCTGGTTGAAATCGTCAAGATGAACCAGCTTTACTCCAGAGACAAGATCAGCATCGTCGGTTCGCCCGAGGCGATCGAGTATGCGGAGCCGGGTCCCGGGAAGGAGGTCGGCGGGCAGGTCATCATCGTCACGGCCCACTACGGCAACTGGGAGGTCGCCGGAACCGCCTATTCGGAACAGGCCAACCGGCCGATGACGTCGTTCATGCGGCCGTTCGGCAATCCGTTGATCGGCGAAATGATCCTGAACCACCGCGGCGGCGACCTGCACGACCTCGTCGACAAGCACGAGGGCATCCGCCCGATCCTGCGCGCAGCGGCCGCCGGGCGCAACATCACGATGCTGATCGACCAGCATGCCGCCGGAGCCGAGGGGGTCGACTGCGAGTTCTTCGGCCATCCGGCCCGGATTCATATGACTCCCGCGCTGCTGCACCTGAAAACCGGCATTCCGATTCTGCCGGAAATCACCCGCCGCAAACCGGGCAGCAACTTCGAATTCGAACTTGTGTTCGGCGACCTGATCCGCTACAAGCCGACCGGCGACAAACAGCGCGACATCCAGGTGGTCTGCCAGATGTGCGCGACCGCACTCGAAAAACTGATCATGGAGCAGCCGGAGCAGTGGCTCTGGGCGCCGCGGCACTGGCTCGACATCAATCGACGGCAGGCGGCTCAGTACAAAGACTGGACGCCGCCGGTCAAGCTGTCCTGAATCTCGTAATTGCGGGGCGGGCGCGCCGTTCCTCCGCGATGCGGTCCGTCACTTCCGGTTCCGCTGGGTTGCGCTCTGGATGAGCGGGCGTTTCCGCTCGACTTTGCCGGAGACGTCGTACCCGGCTTCCACATCGGCTTCGGTAAAGACGGCGAGCAGAATTTCGCCGTGGGCGCGGAGCCGGTCGTACTGGATGAAGATGCGGCCGTCCGGATGGACGAATCCGTCCGGGTACGAAATGCCGTCGCGTTCGTCGAGCAGAAGCCCGTCGCGCCAGCTCTTCCCTTCGTCGGAGGAGAGGAAGGCGGTCAGGTGCGAACGTTCCCCCGCTGTGTCGTGACGGACCATGAGCCAGTTGCCGGAGGGCAGCCGCGTCGTGAAGAAGCGGGCGCTTGCGGTGCGCCATTCGCGGCGGAACGGCGTCCAGCTCCATCCGCCGTCGGCGGAGTGCGAGCTTACGATGCCGTGCTGGTCGCGGGCATACATGACCAGCGTGCCGTTCCGGCGTTCGAGGCAGATATTCTCATCGAAGCACGGATCGACCGACCGCTGTCTGCCGCGGAGCTCCCAGTTCCTGCCGTTGTCGGTGGAAACCAGCAGATTCGCGCCGCGCAGCGGGTCGAGCTCCGCATAAAGCGACGGATCGACGTCGTTCCACGGAAAGCGGCGGTCCACCCAGATTTGTTCGCGCCGCCAGAGCGAGACCGGCAGCGCCCATTCGCCGGTCGAAAGCACGGTCGGCTTGTTGAGCGCGCAGCCGTGCCAGAGGCGGAACGGTTTCCCCCATGCCGGATGTTCGTCGTCCGGATTGCCGCAGACCGCGGCCCAGACCCCGGCGCGGCCGTCGTAATAACCGATGCTCACCGAAAAGAACCACCAGAGACGGCCGGCCGGATCGCACCAGACGGTACCGACGAGGGCGGAAAGATGGTGGCCGTCCGGCGTGAAGCCGGGGTCGATCAGGTATTCGGGCTCGCTCCAGCTTTTCCCCTCATCGTCGCTGCGGGCGAGCAGCATGACCGTGTCGGGACCGTCATCTCTGCCGAACCAGGACAGATAGAATCTGCCGCCCGGCGTGCGCGCGATGCCGCTGCTCATGGTGTAGTCGTCGATTTCGGGATAATACTCGCGCGGCACCGGCGTGATGAGTTCGGGCGGACGCAGAGCGAGGTCGGCATTTTCGAGACAGATGCGGGTTTGTTCGTTCATGACTCATTCTTCCTCTTGTATGGAACGTTGACTCTGCAGCATCGAACGGTAGGCGCGGAACAGTGCATCCGTGTCGGTGGAGAGCGCCTTCCAGTGCAGGAAGCGCGTTCCCCAGAATTCCGGATCCGGACAGAAGCCGCCGAGCAGAAGTCCGGCCGCCAGCGTCTTTTCGCGCACGAGATCGATTGCTGCGGCGATCTCCGGATCGCGGAAATCGCCGGTTTTTCCGTAAGAGGCGGAGAGGTCGAAGGGGCCGATGCAGACGCCGTCCACGCCGGGAGCCGCCAGGATTCCGTCGATATTCCGGACGGCGTCGCGGTGTTCGATCTGGACGAACACCAGCGGTTCGCCATGCGAGTGCTCCAGATATTCCCGGAGCGGCATCCGGCCGTATCCGGTTGCCCGGCGTGTCGCAAATCCGCGTTCGCCGCCGTCAGCCGGATAGCGGCAGGCCGCTGCCGCCCGGCGCGCTTCTTCTGCCGTGTTGACCATCGGAATGATGACGGCGGCGGGCGCGAGGTCAAGCGCCGGTTTCAGCAGGCAGGGCACGTTCCAGGCGACGCGGATGAACGGCGCGCAGCCGGTCCCGCGCAGCGCCATCAGCAGGTGCGCCGCATCGGTGATGGTCAGCGGCGAGTGTTCGAGGTCGATCCAGGCGAAGTCGAAACCGGCTTCGCCGGCCAGCTCCGCGAGCCCGGCATCGGTTGAGGTGAGGACGCAGCCGTATGCGGTCCGGCCCGATTCGGTGATTGAGCGGAAGCGTTCAAGGTGGTTGAGCTGCATCATGCTTTCCTTCCGGAGTTAAAGCGGCCTGATATGTTCTTCGATGAGCTTTTGGAGAAGGCTCTCGTCGCGTTCGAGGACGGCACGCAGCATCCGGCGGTGGGAGTCGACGCTTTTCCGCACCGCTTCGGCCGAGAAATAGGGTCTGCGGTGTTCGCGGTCGAACAGCAGTGTCAGCACCTGCGAGAAGACCTGAAGAATCCGGCTGCCGGTCACTTCGAGCAGCGCAAGATGGAAGGCCAGATCGAGGCGGTCAGCCTGTTCGGGATCGCCTTCCGTCTGCGCCATTTCGTCGATCAGGGCGGAAAGGCGGTCGGCCTGCGCGGGAGTGATGCAGCGGATGAGTTCCGGAATCATCGCCGTTTCGAGCATGAGCCGGGCGGCTTTGAGCTCTTCGCGGCCGCACCCGAGCCAGCGGAGCTGAAAGGCCAGATCGCGCCCGACGGCGCCGACCTCCGGCTCCGCCAGTACCGTTCCACGCCGGGGAGCGCGGGCGAGTACGCCCTGAAGCGTCAGGTGGACGATGATTTCGCGGATGGTGCCGCGCGAAACGCCGAAACGCTGTGCAAGCTCCAGCTCTCCCGGCAGCCGGTCGCCGGGGCGGAAGCCCGCCTCGACCAGATAGGCTTCGAATTGTTCCAGCAGAGTCATTTTTTATTTGTCCATTAATAATATTTTATTTGTTTGACAAATAGAATAACACATGATTCCCGATGGATCAAGCATGCAATCGAAAAAATATCGAAAAATCCGGCACGTCTGCGCGCGCGTCAAGGCGGCGGAACCGGCGGCTCCGGTCAATCAAGCGCGTGTCGAAGCTGCCGGGCGGCAGAGCCTTTGGTCGCTCCGCGGCTTTCGCCGCGGAGCTCACATCGGGCGAAGCACCGCAACTGCGTTGCGGATTTTTACGCAAGGGCTTCGCACGGGCCCGCTTGAGGCGCTGCCTCCAACTCCGCAGGCCCTGACCCCGGTCGCTTCGCTCCCCTTACGGCCGGCGGTTGTCTCCGCCCGGTCACACTCCCCCTGCGGTTCCGCAACTTACTCCTTTTCCGGCTTCTTCCTTCCGAACTCGATCAGGTGCTGGACAACCGCGTAGAACATCGGCACAAGCAGCGTTCCGCCGATCGCCGCAACGATCATTCCGCCGAAAACCGCTGTGCCGAGCGAGATCCGGCTCGCCGCTCCCGCACCGGTCGCAATCACCAGCGGCAGCACGCCGAGAATGAACGAAATCGCCGTCATCAGCACGGCGCGGAAACGCAGCTTCGCCGCTTCGACCGCCGCGTCGAAAATCGATTTCCCCTGTTCGTGACTGACCTTCGCAAACTCCACAATCAGAATCGCTGTTTTGCAGGCAAGCCCGAACAGCAGCACGAAGCCGACCTGCGTGTAGATGTTGTTTTCAACGTGCATGACCCAGAGGAACAGCAGCGAACCGAAAAATGCGATCGGCACCGACAGCAGCACCGCAATCGGAATCATCCAGCTCTCGTACTGCGCCACCAGAAACAGATACATGAAAAGCAGCGCGAGCGAGAAGATGATCATAGTCATATTCAGCGACAAACCGCCGCCGAGCTCGACAGGCTTGTTCGCGGCTTTCTCCTGATAGGACATATCGGTCCAGTCGAACTTCATCCCGTCCGGCAGCAGCTGCCGTGCAAGCTCCTCCATCGCCGCCATCGCCTGCCCCGAGCTGTAGCCGGGCGCATTCGAACCGTTGATCGTCGCCGAGGAGTACATGTTGTAGCGGTTCAGGTACTGCGGGGAGAGCTTCTGCTCGACTTCGACGAGCGTTCCGAGCGGGACCATATCTCCTTTGTCGTTGCGCACGAAGATATTGCGCACATCAGGAACGCTGCGGCGCGCATCGGCCGCAGCCTGGATCTCGACCTTGTAAACCTTGCCGAACTTGTTGAAGTCGTTCACATAGGTATAGCCGGTCAGCCCCTGCAGCGCCGTATTGATGCTCGAAATCGATACTCCGAGCTTCAGCGCCTTCTCACGGTCGATATTCAGGAACACCTGCGGAACCTGCGCCCGGAAGGTCGAATAAGCGGACCCGATCGCCGGATGTTTGCGGGCCGCTTCGCAAAGCTCGTTGACCGCCGCCTCAAGCCGCTCCGGATAGGTTCCCGAAGTATCCTCGACCACGAACGAAAACCCGCCCGTGGTGCCGATTCCCTGGATCGTCGGCATACCGAACACCTGCACGATCGCGCCGGGATCGCGGCCGAAAATCGCCATGAGCTTCCGCTGGATCGCATCCTGCGACAGCTCCGGCGACTTGCGCTCCTTCCACGGCTTCAGAGAAACGAGGATCATCGCATTGTTCGACGCCTGCGCGCTCGTGAGGATGCTGTACCCCGAAACCCCGATCACGTCGACGACGCCGTCGACCTTGCGCGCCTCTTCGACCAGCCGGTCGGTAAACGCCTGGGTGCGGTCGAGCGACGCCGCGTCCGGCAGCTGGATATTCACGAACAGCTTGCCCTGGTCCTCGTTCGGGATGAAGCCGGTCGGCAGATTCATATAGAACCAGTAACAGCCGAAGACGATCGCGCCGAACAGCACCAGCGCGAACAAAGCGCGCCGGACGATGACCTTCACCAGATGCACATAACCGTCGGTTACCTTCTCGAAGCCGTCGTTGAACCAGCGGAACAGAAAGAACTTCTTCCGGTTTTTGTCGACCGGCTTCAGCAGGATCGAGCAGAGCGCCGGACTCAGGGTCAGCGCGTTGATGCTCGAAATCAATACCGAAACCGCGATGGTGATGCCGAACTGCCGGTACATTTCACCCGTAATTCCGGGCAGGAAGCAGATCGGGATGAACATCGCCAGCAATACCGCGGTCGTCGCCACGACCGGCCCGGTCACCTCCTCCATCGATTTGACCGCGGCCTGTTTCGGATCGAGATGCTCCTCGTCCATCAGGCGGCTGACGTTCTCGATGACCACGATCGCGTCATCCACCACGATGCCGATCGCGAGAATCAGCCCGAAAAGCGTGATCAGGTTGATCGTGTAGCCGATCGCCAGCAGCACAGCGAACGTGCCGATCAGCGACACCGGAATCGCCAGCGTCGGCACGATCGTCGAACGCCAGTCCTGCAGAAACAGATAGGTGATCGCGATCACGAGGAATACCGCGATCACGAGCGTCATGACCACCTCGTCGATCGACGCGGTGATGAAGGCGGTCGTGTCGAACGGAATCCCGTAATCCACCCCCTCGGGGAAGTAGGCTTTGAGCTCTTCGAGCCGCTCCGCGCACGCCTGCCTGATCTGGATGCCGTTCGCCTCGTTGAGCTGGTAGATCGCCATCAGCGCGGCCGGGCGGCCGTTGTAGCTGCCGCTCGATGCGTAGTTTTCGGCGCCGAGTTCGACCCGCGCGATGTCCTTCATCTTGACCTGAGCCCCGTCCGGCGTCGAACGCACGACGATATTTTCGAACTGGGAAACTTCGGCCATGCGTCCCTGCGTCTGCAGCGCGTAGCGGAAGATTCCATGCCCGCCGGTCGGCGCTTCGCCGAGCGCCCCGGCCGAAACCTGGACATTCTGCTGGTTCAGCGCACCGGTGACCTCGTCAACGGTCATGTTCATGCTGGCCATTTTCGCCGGATCGAGCCAGATGCGCATCGAATACTTGTGTTCGCCGAGCATCTGAACTTCGCCGACGCCCGGAATGCGGGCCAGCTCGTCCTTCAGATAGATGCTCGCATAATTGCTGAGAAAGAGATCGTCGTATTTGCCGTCCGGCGAATAGACTGCGATGACCAGCAGCATGCTCGGCGACTTCTCCTTGACGATCACGCTCTGGCGGCGCACCTCTTCCGGCAGCTGCGCGGAGGCCCAGTTGACCCGGTTCTGCGTGTTGACCGTATTCGAATCCCCGTCGGTGCCGATGTCGAAGGTGACGGTGATCGTGGCCGCGCCGGTGTCGGTCGCGGTGCTCGACATATAGATCATCCGCTTGACGCCGTTGACCTGCGCCTCGATCGGCTGGATCACGGTCTCCTGCACGGTTTTCGCGTCCGCGCCCGGATAGGTGGCCGAAATCGACACCTGTCCCGGCGTGATGTCCGGATACTGGGTGACCGGCAGCGTGAAGAGCGCCACGATTCCGGCCAGCGTGATCACGATCGAGATCACAAATGCGAACCGCGGGCGGTCGATGAAAAATTTACTGATCATTTCGCGGCCCCCGGTCCGGAGGGAGTCGCGCCGGCGTCATCCTCCTCGATCGCCTCCCCGACCGGAGCGAGCGTGTTGCCGAGCGGCGACGGAACATCCTGGCTGACCGCCTTCGGCGTATCCAGCTTCAGCGCGGCTTCGGCGGTCAGCGGAATCTGCGCGGCCAGCGCCGGATCCGTCTCCGGAAGCGCCGGGCTGCCGGGACGCACTTTCTGGATTCCCTCGACGATCACCCGCTCCCCGGCTTTCAGTCCGGATTTCACGATGATGTTCCGGCTGTCGCGGTAACCGAGCTCAAGGTCGCGCCTCGCCACCCGTCCGTCCGGCTCGACGACGTAGACATAATCGCCCGCCTGGTCCGACATCAGGGCGACCAGCGGAATCAAAAGCGACTTGTGCGGATCGGCCGGCCCGATGTTGACCCGCACGAACATGCCGGCCATGAGCTGACGCTTCGGATTCGGGAACACCGCCTGAAGCTGGAAAGTACCCGTATTCGTGTTGACCCGGTTGCTCCAGTAGGCAATCTCCCCCGGTTCGCTGTACTCGGAACCATCCTGCAGGAAGAGCCGCACGCGCACCTTCGGCGCCTCGGCGCCCTTCCGCAGCTTCAGCAGTTTGATGAGTTCGAACTCCGTGATGACGAATTCGACCCGGACCGGGTCGACTTTCACCACAGTCGCCAGCGTGCCGGAGTTCTGGTCGACCAGATTGCCGACGCTGTAAGTGTTCAGGCCGATCTGGCCGTCGAACGGAGAGTAGATCTTCGTGTAGGAGAGATTCTGCCTGGCCAGCGCGAGGTTCGCCTCCGCGCTCTTGACCTCGGCGTCGGCCTCCTGCTTGTTCGCCGCGGCGTTGTCGAAAGCTCTTTTGCTGGTTGCATCCTGCCCGACGAGAGTCTTCTGCCGCTCATACTCGATATCCGCATTGGTCAGGTTCGCTTTCGCCTTCTCAAGGTCGGCTTCGGCCGCCTTGACCTTCGCCTCGTAGATCTGCGGCTCGATTTCGTAAAGAAGCTGTCCTTTTCTGACCGGCTTGCCCTCCTCGAACAACCGCTTGACCAGAAATCCTTCGACCCGCGCGACGAGGTTCACCTCGTCATTCGCCTTGATCGACGCGATCGAGGAGGCCGACTCGAACATGTACCCCTCCGTCGCCGGAACCACCTTCACCGGCGGCGCGGCGGGCGCGGCGGGCGCCTCCTTTTCCCGGCAGCCGGTCAACACCATCGCGGCGGCCAGAATTCCGGCCGCGCACCGCACTCCCATTGCAGAATTCATATTTTCTCTCCTCTCCTCGGTTGAAGTCTATTTTCTCCGTTCGCAGGCGGTGACCGCATTGCTCATCAGCACGGCAATGGTCATCGGGCCGACGCCGCCCGGAACCGGCGTAACGGCTCCGGCGACTTCGACCGCTTCGTCGAACTTCACGTCGCCGACCAGCTTGTCCCGGCCGCCGGCCGGATTCGGAGTCCGGTTGATGCCGACGTCGATCACGGCAGCGCCCGGCTTGATCATGTCTCCCCGGACGAACTCCGGCTTGCCGATGGCGGCGATCAGGATATCGGCGTCCCGCGTGAAACGCGCGATGTCCGGCGTGCCGGAGTGAACGACGGTCACCGTCGCATTCGCCCCTTTCGCCTTCTGCATCAGCAGCGCCGCCATCGGCTTGCCGACGATGTTCGAACGGCCGATGACGACCGCATGCTTCCCGGCCGGGTCGATCCCGGATTTCTCCAGCAGCAGCATGACGCCCCACGGCGTACAGGGCCGGAAACCGTCCTCCTTGCCGATCAGCAGCTTCCCGACATTGCGCTCGCTGAAGCAGTCGACGTCCTTGGCCGGGTCGATCGCGGCGATGACCTTCTCCTCGTCGATCTGCGGCGGCGGCGGCGACTGAACGAGAATCCCGTCGATGCGCGGATCGCGGTTCAATTCCCCGATCAGCTCCAGAACCTGCTCCATCGTCGCATCCGCCGGCAGCACGCGCTTGTCGGAGTGAATGCCGAGCTCAGCGCATTTCTTCGCCTTCGCATTCACGTAGACCTGCGAAGCCGGGTCGTCTCCGACCAGCACTACCGCCAGTCCCGGAATCCGTCCCGCCGCCCTGAGCGCTTCGACCCGGCGCCGGGTCTCCTCGTTCACCTCCGCCGCAATCGCTTTGCCGTCAATGATCTTTGCCGCCATTCAAACCTCACAGTTCCAATAAAATTAAGTCCACTAAAACGGGGGAACCGACACGTAAAACACCGGGTCCGCCAGCGGGAACGCTCCGACCGGACGGTAGCCCGGGAACGGTTCCGGCTTCTTCGAGAGCACGACCGGGCGGTTCTCGCGCACAAATTCCATCATAAAGGTATTGTAATCCGGATAAACCGCGTCACCCCAGTCGACGAACATCGGATGCACCGCCGGCCGTTCCGGGAAAAAACGGCAGAACAGCGCGTGCTCGGTCATATTCAGGTAATAGCGGTTGCGGAACTGGGGAGGTACCCGGTCCAGCGCCTTGCCCGCATTACGGAAATAGTTGAGCTCCCACGGGAACATGAGCATGCCGCGCATACCCGGAATCTCCGCCCGTTCCCGCTCGGAAATATAGATGAGCCGCATTGTGCCGCCGAACATCCGATAGCCGATCGCCAGCCCGGGGAGGAGCAGCAGAAGCACCAGCACGGCAATGCGCGCCGCCCGGCGCCGGCCGCTGCGCCAGGTGCGTTCAGCCAGAAAGGCGAGCACCCCCATCATCGGCACACTGCCCCAGTACAGGTGACGGATGCACGGCACCGGGTAGAACTGGTGCCATGAGGCCAGACCGACCAGAACCGCCGCCGCCAGCGGCAGATACAACCTGACTTCGCGCCGCTGATACAGCATCGTGCACGCATAGAAGAACAATCCGAGCGACACCAGCGGAAAAACCAGAAATCCCTCCGGCGGGAAAAACGAAACGAGGATCGAATCGAGCGATCCGGAGCCGCCCCGCGTCCAGCCGAACCGGCTGACGAAAACGAAACACTGCTTCAGATAGTCCGGCCACGCACCGTACACGGTCAGGTAGACGGCGAGAAAAACCGGAACGACCAGCGCGCCGGCAGCCCAGGCTCCGCCTTTCCGCAGCAGTACGCGCGCGCTGCTGCGGCGCGTCCACCCCTCAAGCGCCAGCGTCATCACCGCCGCGATGACCATGACGAACCCGCAGGGCTGACGGCAGCCGAAGGCGAGTCCGGCCGCGACGCCGCTGCCGAACAGGAGCTTCAGGCTGCCGCTGTCGAGGTAGCGGACCATCAGCGTTCCGCCGAGCAGCATGAAATAGAGCGCATAGACCGAGGACCACGGATGCATCGGCACCAGATAGAACGGAGCCATTCCCCAGAAGAGCCCCATCATGAGCCAGCGGAACGGAGTGGAGAGGAACCGGCTCCAGAACCGGTCGAGTTCGACGGCGCAAAGGCCGTAAAACACCACGGTCAGCAGATTGATGACCAGCACTTCACCGCCGAAGAGCTTCACCGCCGCCGCCTGAATGAAGGACGTGAGGAAGCCGTACTGGTTGAATGAGTCGCGGAAGATCACCATCCCGTCCGCCACATCCATCGCCGGCTTCAGCATGACGCCGGCATGGTGCAGATCGACGCTCAGGAACGCGAACGGGGTAAACAGAATCAGCGTAATCAGAAACAGAAGCCACCGGTTCCGGTCGAGCCACGGGCCGGCAGCCCTCTTTCCGGTCTTTTCAGAGTCGCGTCCCACAATGAACCTCAACAGGATGTAGTAGATTGAAAGTACGTATTAAGATATCATGATTTTTCGAAACTTTCAACGAAGCATTTGTATTTTCGGGGAAAAAGGGTATGCTATAACCGGAAATCAATTCCATTCCGGAGGGTTGTCATGTCCATTCGCAATCTGTTTCCGCAATTCATCGCCGTCATTGCCGCACTCGCCATTCCGGCCGGCGCGGCGGAGAACGGCGGGGCCGCGCTGCGGGAGTTTCTGACCGCATTTTTTCAGCCGCCGCCGCGGATTTATGCGGAGAACCCGGATTTCGTGACGCTCCGCACCCTGCCGGACGGCAAACCGTTCCTCTTCAAGCCGGACGCCTTCCGGCCCGACAAACGCTACCTGGTCCTCGAAATCCGCTCGGCCCGGCCCGGAACCGGACTCATCCTCTTTCAGTCCGGCAAACGGCGTTTCCGCGTTCCCGGCGACAACGCCTGGCACGTCTGCAACATTGATCTTTACAAGGACGGCCGGGCCGCCGGACTCGGAGCTGCCGTCAACATCCGTTTCCTCGACCTGCCGGGACAGGAGTTCGGGCTGCGCCGATTCCGCCTCTCCCCCGTTCCGGAGGGCCCGGCCGATCTTGAGATCCGCTCGGCCGGGCTGACGGAAACCTTCAACTATCCGGGGGAAGAACGGGAGTTCTTCATCCATGTCCGCAACCACGGCGGAACGGCGGCGACCGGTCTGACGGTCGCCCGGCTCGCCTTTCCTCCCGGCGTCACCGTCCTGTCGGGCGGCGCCGGGGAAAAATTCCCGGATGTGCCGCCCTGCGGCTTTGCGACCCACACTGTGAAGGTCAAAGCCGGGCGGCCGCTCAAAGGCGTGTTCCGGCTTCAGCTCTCCGGCGCGGGGGCCCCGCGCGAAGCCTTCCGCGGTCCGGTCGAATTTGACCGGAATCCGCAGCTGCCGAAGGCCGGCTACGTTCCGGAGCCCCGGCCGGTCAACACCCGGTACGAGATCGGCGCCTTCTATTTTCCGGGATGGGAGACCGGCAAACGGTGGAACCAGATCCGGACCGCCGCGCCGGAACGCAAACCGTTGCTCGGCTACTACGACGAAACCAGCCCGGAGGTTGTCGACTGGCAGATCAAATGGCTGGTCGAGAACGGATTCAGCTTCCTCCTGGTCGACTGGTACTGGAACCGGGGCAGCCGCAGTCACGAGCACTGGGTCAGGGCGTTCGACCGGGCCCGCTACAACAAATACCTGAAATGGGCGGTCATGTGGGCGAACCATACGCCGCCCGGCTCCCACTCCGTCGAAGACCAGCGCGCCGTGACTCGTTACTGGATCGACAACTATTTCAACAAACCCTACTATTACCGCATCGACGGCAGGCCGGTCGTCGTGATCTGGCAGCCCGGCAACATGCGGCGCGATCTCGGGCCGCATGGAACGCATAAGCTGCTGCACATCTCTCAGGAGATGGCGAAGGAGGCGGGCTTGCCCGGCATCTGCTTCATCGCGATGAAATGGCCGGAAGCGGCCGTCGACGCGCAAGCCATTGAAACGCTCAAGGCGGACGGTTTTTCCATGACCAGCATCTATCACTATATGGGAACCGGCGACCGCACGCCGGCCAATCCCGCCCGCTACGACTTCAGCCTTGTCGCGGAATCGAGCCCGGAATTTTGGAACCGGAACCACAAAGCCGGCGTCCTGCCCTTCCTGCCGAATCTTTCCACCGGATGGAACGATTTCCCCTGGCACTTCTACGGCGGCACCGCGGTCGAGAATCGGACGCCGGAGCTGTTCCGGGAGATCTGCCGCGACGCCAGGCGCTTCGCGGACCGGACCGGCATCCGGCGTCTCGTGCTCGCCCCGCTCAATGAATGGGGAGAAGGCTCCTACGCCGAACCGAATCGGGAGTACAAGTTCAAAATGTATGAAGCGGTCCGTGACGCCTTTGCGACTCCTCCTTCCGGCGGCTGGCCGCTCAACTACGGTCCCGAGGCAGTCGGTCTGGGCCCGTACCCGCTCGATCCCGCCGCTCCCTGACGGCTGCATCGCGGGGAGCGAAGGGAAACAGAACGTTTTCTCCCGTTCCGGATGTATTTCATATAAAAATCAGCACAAAATAAAAAATAAATCAATAATTGTGCTGTTTTCTCTTGCTTTTTGTGTTGTTTTTGGTATAATATAGACAAACGAACATGAGAAAGCGGAGAAAGATGAACCATTCGACCGGAAAAAACGCGCTGAAGCGGCAGAAGGCGGAAGCCTATATCCAGATGAAAATCGCGCAGTTGAACGCGGGTGAGGCTCTGCCGCCGATCCGGCAGATGATTGCGGAGAGCGGAATCGGCCGGAATGTGCTTGAAAACTGCATCGCCCGCCTTGCGGCGCTGAAAATTCTCGAAACGCGCGACCGTTCCGGCATCTACCTCTCCGACTGCAGCGGCGAGCAGGACGAACGGATCATCGACGTCATCGCCTGCTCCGAAATCGGTTATATGAGCGCCGATCCGAATACCTATGCGCGGGAGCTGGTGAATATGCTGCTGCGGCAGTCGGCGCCGAACGGCTACGCTTCCCGGCTGCTGCGGGTCAGCTACTACGCGCCGCTGGAGGAGTACCGCGAGCTGATCCGCAGGTACAAAATCCGCAATGCGATGCTGATCATGCCGCACTGCTGCGAGATCGGCCGCATCTTCGAAGCCGAGAACGTGAAACACATCGTGGTGCTGCCGCGCTACTATCCGTCGCAGGGGCCAGCCGTGATCGACGCGCCCGGAATGGTCACGCGCATGATGCAGTATCTGTATGAGCACGGCCATCGCCGGATCGGCCTGATGCATACGGTCGACCTCGGTTTTCTGTCGCTGACCGACCTGCTGCGGCGCGAGGAGTATTACCGCTTCATGAGCGAACGCAATCTCCGGGTGCTGCCGGACTGGGTCGTGCATTATTCGACCGACGAAAAGGTGCTGTTTCCGCGGCTCGACGCGATGTTCGGTTCCTCGGAGCCGCCGACCGCCCTCGTCACCTTCGACTGGATTCTGAAATATGTCTACGACTACTGCAAACAGAAATCGATCGCGGTCGGCCGGGATTTTTCGATCATCGCGGCTTCGGGACAGGAACCGGCGGGCTTCGTCCCGGTTCCGGCGGCGGTGATGAACTCCGTCCGGGACACGGTGGAGCTGGCCTGGAAACTGTTCCTCGAATCCGGGACAACCGGCAACGGAAGCATCGACTATGTCGATCTGCGGACCTTCGAAGGGGAGTCGGTCGCGCGGCTCCCCGCGGGAACGGGGAAACGCGCCTCCGGCCTGCCGGCGCGGTGTTGAACCGGGCCGGAAATGCAATTCTGAAAGGAGTCCTCATAAGACCCCGTCTGTCCGGAAATCCGGGAAACTTCACCCTTTATTAACAATATCAACAAAGCGGAGAATGGAACCATGAGAAGAACCCGTTTCACCCTGATCGAGCTTCTGGTCGTTATCGCGATCATCGCGATTCTCGCCTCGATGCTGCTGCCGGCGCTGAACAAGGCGCGCGATACGGCCAAAGCCTCCTCCTGCACCGGAAACTTCAAACAGATCGGCCTCGGCATGTGCCAGTATATCGATGACTTCAACGGCGCGTTTCCCCCGACCTTCGACGGGCAGGGCGTGAATATGGGCTGGTGGTATGCGGACGGCTGCCCGACCGACCCGGCGAAATGGGTGATCCGCAGCGACAGCTACGGCAGCTGGATTCCGCGTGTCTATCCCTATATGCGCAATGCGAAGGCATATCTGTGTCCGGTCGAGAACGGGCGCGGCTACAGCGTCGAACAGCATCTCCAGAACGACTATTCCATCTCCAAAATCTTCGGCATTCTCGAAAAGAGCGGCAAGCAGCTGAAAAATCCCTCCTCGGTATTCGTGATCAGCGAGGGATGGGAAGGGCCGAACATCTACACAGCCTATTCGATCGAGGTCCGTCACAATACTTCGGCCAACATGCTGTTCGCGGACGGACACGTCAAACTGCGCGGCCGCGGCGAAATCTATACCGACTGGGAGGCGTTTTATCCGGAGGCCGTGGACGGCGTTCACGTTTCGAACCCGTTCCCGGGAACGGCCGCCGCCTGGCAGGCGTCCAACGCCCTCCCGGTCCTGCCGGGACAGCAGTAAAACCAAATTCAACGGAGATTGTTCCATCATGAAATTCGCATCTGCACTGTGCGGCGCGGTATTGCTCGCCGCTCCGGTTCTGCCGGCCGGAACCGTTCCGGCCGGGCTCCTGAACTCGGTCACGACGCCGAAGGAGATCAATGCCGACCACTTTATTTCGAGTGAACGGAACGGAGACGTCTTCACGCTGAAGTCGCCGTCCACGGAACTTTCCGTCGATGCCGCCGGACTCGGGATCACGGTTTCCCGCGACGGAGCGGAGTGGAGTATTCTGCCGCCCGAACCGTTCACCGTCCGGCTGCCGGATGGCACGGAAAAGACGGTTGACTGTTCCGCTGCGCGCTCCCGCCGTGCGGAGATTCAGCAGTTCGCCGGAATCCGCGGCGTCCGGATCACGCTGTCGGAATTCGTCGCAGACGCAACTCCGCTCGATCTGACCGTGCGGCTGTTCGCCGGAATCGACTGGCCGACCGGGGACGTGGTTTTCGAACTGCGTCCGGATGAAACGAAAACCGCGCTGCGCCGGGCATCGTGGCCCGGCAGCATCGACGGCGGCAAAGCCGAAGAAGCGGTGATTCCGCACAAGCAGGGATTACGGATTCCGCGCGACTGGCCGAAGGCGCTCGACGCGCCCTACGGGGATGCCGACAAATTCGCTTTCGCCTACAGCCACACGCTCTATATGCCGTGGTGGGGCTTCTCGAAAAACGGAAAATCCGCCATGATGGTGCTGGAGACCCCGAACGACGGCGGCTGTTATTTTCGCCACACGCCGGAGAGCGGCACACGCATCACCCCGAAGTGGGTCCACTCGCTCGGACGCATGAGCTACACCCGCCGCGCACGCCTGAAGCTGCTGGACGGCAACTATGTGCAGATGGCCAAGGCCTACCGCGCCGCCGCGATCGAAAACGGGACCTTCCGCTCGCTGAAGGAGAAGATCGCGCAGACTCCCTCCGTCGCGAAGCTGATCGGCTCCCCGATCGTGCACACCACCGCTCTTTTTACCGATATGAACCGCGGCACGGATTGGATGATCACCTATGCCGAACACCTGAAACGGCTGGCCCGGCTGAAATCGATGGGGCTTGAGAAACTCTACGTGCATCTCGACGGCATCGGCTACCGCGGATACGACAATCTCGAGCCGGACCAGCTGCCGGTCGGCGCCAAGCCCGGCGGCCCGGCCGGACTCAAATCGATGATCGACTACTGCCATGAACAGGGCTGGCTCTTCGCCTACCATCAGCAGTACCGCGACATGTACCTCGATTCCCCGAGCTGCGACCGTGAACTGCTGGTCCGCCGCGAAGACGGCACGAACCACTTTGAAACGACCTGGGCCGGCGGCCGGAACGGCGTGCTCTGCTCCTGGCTGGCGCTCGATTACGTCCGCAGGAACAATACGTTTCTCGCCGACACCGGGCTGGCTCCGGACGGCTGCTATCTCGACGTGTTCGCCATCGTGTACGGCGACGAGTGTTATCACCCCGAACACCGCATGAACCGGACCGACTGCTACGAGGCGCGCCGGAAGTGCTTCGACTACATCCGGGATAAATTCGGCATCGTAAGCTCCGAGGAGCCAGTCGACTGGGCGGTGCGCAGCTTGCATCTGGTTCACCATGCGATGTGGGGCGTGGATGGAGAGCGCAACACGTTCGCGCAGCCGGTCCCGCTGTTCAACCTCGTCTACCACGACGCGCTGGTCACGCCGTTCGAAACCGGCCGCAAACGCGGTTCGTATTATTACGCGAAGAGCGAGATTCCGTTCCTCCATGCGCTTATTTCGGCCGGAATGCCGTACCTCGACGAGGAGGCTTCCGCCGAGGATATGGAGGCGGCGAAGATCGTCGCCGAGCTGCACGGACGGGTCGGCCTGCTGGAGATGACGAATCATGAAATGCTTTCCCCCGACGGCCGCCGCCAGCGCGCGGCCTACGGCGACGGCACGGTCGTGACCGTCGACCAGGAGACCGGCGACTGGGAGATCGCCTATCCCGACAAAACCGTCAGAGGCAATGCCGTCAATTGGAAGACGAATTGAGATGAAGAAGTCCGCACTGTTCGTCACCGCCCTGCTGGCCGCCGGAATCGCGGCGGCGGAGACGCCGTCCGAACTGCTGGTGCTCGGCTCCGGCGGTTCGGAGGGGATGCCGTCACCGTACTGCGTCTGCGATTTCTGCCGGAAGGCGCGGGAGGCGGGAGGGAAGAACAACCGCTTCCGCACCGCATTCCAGCTCGGGGAGCGCATCCGGATCGACTGGGGGCCGGATGCGCTCGCGCAGACCTTCCGGTTCAAGCTCGAACCGTGGAAACTCCGGCACGTGTTCATCACGCACAGTCACGAAGATCACCTGTTCCCGATGGACTTCTGGGTCCGCGGCGTGTCGCAGCTGCCGGAAAGCGGCCGGATGAACGTCTACGGCAGCCGCGAGACGCTCGACGCGATCGGCCGCATGATCGGCGGAGACTGGGAGAAGAACCGCCTGACTCCGGTGACCGCCGAACCCGGCAAACCCATCGAGCTGCCGGAAGAGGGGCTGACGGTGACTCCGCTTGCCGCGAACCACACGTATCCGGAACAGTCGCTCATGTACGCCTTCGAGGCGCCCGGCTGGAAACTCCTGATCACCGGCGACACCGACATGTTTCCGGAATCGAGCTGGAAGTTTCTCGAGAATTTCAAACTGACCGCGATGACCGTCGATGCGACCTGGGGGATGGAAGACCGCCGCGAGAGCCATCTCGGTATTCCGAACATCGTTGAAATCGCGGGGCGTTTGCGTGCCGTCGGCGCGGCTGACGGCCGGACCCGGATTGTGCCGGTCCACTTCGCCCACGGACGGGGGGCGCGCCTTCACGATGAGTTCGAACGGCTCCTGAAGCCGCTCGGCATGGAGCCGGCCTGGGACGGGATGCGCATTCCGCTTGCGGCCGGAGACGGCGATGGGGAGTGAGTCCGTCCTTTTCCGCAACGGCTTCCGCTACCGGCGGGCGGAAGCGTCCGGCCTCCCGTCCGCGCTTCGGGTGGAGGGACTGCAGTACACGTATCCCGGGCTGCTGCTGACGGTGCTGCTGATCGGAATCGGCGCTTTCGGTTACTTCCTCATGTCGTCCCTTGTCGGGGCGTTCCTGCCGGTCGAGCTGGAGAAGATGGGGGCATCGAACACGTTCATCGGAATTTTCATCACCTCGATTCCGTATGTGCTGAACATGATCATCACGCCGGTCGTCAGCTTTCAGAGCGACCGGCTCCGCACGCGGCTCGGGCGCCGGATGCCGTACATTCTCTGTTCCGCTCCGTTCGTCACGCTCTTCCTGATTCTGATCGGCTGGACCCCGGCGTTCTGCGCCGGGGCGGAGTGGATGCCGCAGTGGCTGCCGCGCATTCTGCTCGGTATGCTGTCGGTGGGTTACCAGATCTTTTTCCTGATCGTCGGCTCGATCATCTACTATCTGTTCCCGGACGTGATTCCGGAGCGGTTTATCGGGCGGTTCATGGCGCTTTTCAGTTTAACCGGTTCACTGGCAGGGTTCATTTTCTCGCGCTGGCTGCTGCCGTTCGGAGAGAATCATCTCGGCTGGCTGTTCACGGCGGTTTCGCTTTTCTACCTCGCGGTCATCGTTCTCATGGGCCGGACGGTGCGCGAGGGCGCATATCCGCCGCCGGACGATGCCGGAAAGCCGTTTTCGCCGGTCGGGATGGTCAGGAGCTATTTCCGGGACTGCTACAGCATTCCGTTCTATTACAGTTTCTTCATCATGATGGCGCTGAGCGATGTTTCGACCGTCTGCCGGGCGATGTTCAACTTCCTTTACGCGAAGAACACGCTCGGGCTTTCCTACGCCGAATTCGGCGAGATCATGGGGTGGGGCGGAGTAGTCGGCGTGCTCCTGAGCTTTCCGGTCGGCCTGCTGGTCGACAGGTTTCACGCGCTGCGGGTTTATGCGTTCGGGCTGCTGCTGGTGGTGGCAGTGAATTTGTTCAGTTTTTTTCTGGTTCACGATTACAGGAGTTTTCTGGTCTCATCGCTTCTGCTGGCGGTGGTTTATACGATTCAGGGGGCGGCGACGCTGCCGTGCTTTGTGGCGATTCTGCCGAAGGCATATTACGGGCAGTTCAGTTCGGCGAACGCACTGCTGCGGGCGGCTTTCATGGCGATCTGCGGGGCGGGAGGCGGAGCGCTTTTCGACTGGCTGCGCAATTACCAGTATATCTACATGTGGGACTTCCTGTTTACGGCGGCGGCGCTCGGTGCGTTCGGGGTTCTTTACCGGAGCTGGCAGTTGCGCGGCGGAGCGCAGAGTTATATCGCGCCGCTGCCGCGTGACCGCCGGCCGTAAGGGGAGCGAAGCGACCGGGTTCAGGGCCTGCGGAGTTGGAGGCAGCGCCTCAAGCGGGCCCGTGCGAAGCCCTTGCGTAAAAATCCGCAACGCAGCTTCGACACGCGCTTGATTGACCGGAGCCGCCGGTATTCTGAAAAATGCGAAGTCGTATGGTCGCCGACGGGTTTGCGCGCTCCTTCCGGAGCGCGGTCTTCATACACATTCCCGTATGCGTGCCGACGGCTTTTATCCCACGGAAAACGCGAGTTCCGACGCGAGTTCCGCGCCGTCGATTTCACAGACGGCACGGAGACGGCATTCGCCGGGACGGAGTCCGGCCCGGACAACGGCCAGCGCCCGTCCTTCAAAAAGGCGTACCGCATTGCTCTTGAACGGCTGGGGACTGGTCGTGTCGCCGTTCGAAACGCCGAACAGGCTTCCGTCTCCCGATACGCGCAGATGGACGACCGCGTCAGTCACCGCGCAGCGTGTTCCGGCCGCGTCGAAAAGGGCGATCTCGACATGGCCGAGTCCGTCCGGCGCGATGGCGGTCCGCTCGGCGCGGAGCCGGAGCTCGACCGGTTTCCCGGCTGTGGCCAGCGTTCCGGTCGCGGCAAGCTTGTCGCCGTTGTAGCCGTTGGCAGTCAGCTCGCCCGGCGCATAGGCGAACTCGAACGGGATGCGGCAGCAGTCGCTTTCGCTCCGCACCTTCGAGCCGACGGGCCGGCCGTTCAGCAGCAGAACGACACGTTCGCAGTTCGTGTAGACCGCGACCCGCACGGTCTCGCCTTCCTTCCAGTTCCAGTGGGAGCGCATGTTCTCCCATTCGAGCTGCACGTCGTTCCAGTTCCGCACTTCGGCTTTTTCATCGGCGTGGACGGCGATATGGATACGCGGCGCCGGGTCCCAGGCGATCTGCGCCTGATAGGCGATGCTTTTCGGATAGCCGGCCCGGTCGATGAGCCCGCTGTACCAGTTTTTGTGCGGCCAGCGCGCTTCGCCGAGGTAGTCGAAGCCGCCCCAGTAGAAGCTGCCGCCGCCGAGCTCGTGGTCGAAATCGAACCAGCTGCCGACGCCGCGGTTCGTCGTCGCCTCGCTGACCAGGAAGGTCATCTGCGGATATTTGACGTGGTCGCGCGCGAAATATTCGCCCATGTAGTTGGCCGCGACCACATCCATATGGTGCGCCATCTGGTGGATGTCGGCTTTTTCGCGGAAATCGGGGTGATCCCACTTGACGCCGCTGCGGCGCGACGGATAGAGCGCGCAGGTGACCTTGCGGGTCGGGTCGAGCTTGTGGACGAAGTCGCGCATGACGATGAGCCGGTCGACGCCGTAACCGTCCTGCCCGTCGAGCTGCTGATCGACGACTTCGTTGCCGACGCTCCACAGAAAGACCGACGGATGGTTGCGGTCGCGCCGCACGAATTCGGCCACATCGCCGCGCCAGTGATCCTCGAAGGCGACCTGGTATCCGTAATACTGGCCGGTCCACTTGTCGAACACCTCGTCGAAGATCAGCAGGCCCATTTCGTCGGCCAGTTCGAGGTATTCCGGCGCATAAGGGTGGTGTGCGAGCCGGACCGCGTTCACTCCGAGCGATTTCAGGATGCGGTATCTCCGCGCGACTCCGTCGCGGAAGACGGCCGTCCCGATGCCGCAGAGATCCTCGTGGATGTTGACGCCGCGCAGCAGGAGCTTTTTCCCGTTCAGGACGAAGCCGTGCTCCGGGTCGAATTCAACCGAACGGAAGCCGAATTTCGCAGTGATCCGGTCGACCTCCGCGCCGGTCTCGTCGAAGAGCTGGGCTGTGCAGGTGTAGAGATTCGGCGTGTCAGGAGACCAGAGCTGCGGGTTTCCGACCGTGAAGGCGGCTGCGGGGCCGTGGTGCGCGGCACTCCTTTTTCCGGACGGGTCGTGAATCGTGAAAAGCACGTTCCCGGGGAGCGAACACTCCGCCGCGATCCGGACATGGCCGTCGATCTTTGCGTCGATGACGAGTCCGTGGCGCAGAAAGTGCAGCGGTCCGATCCGCCGCAGGCGGACGCTGCGGTTGATGCCGCTGCCGGTGTACCAGCGCGAGGTCTGCTCAATCGAGTTGTCGGCACGTACCGCGACAAGGTTTTCTCCCGGCACGAGCGCATCGGTGATGTCGGCTTCGAAGCCGGTATAGCCGTTGAAGTGCTTGAGGATGTGCCGACCGTTCACAAAGAGGTCGACGGAGCGGTAGACTCCGTCGAAATCGAGCAAAAGCCGCTCGCCGCTTCCGCATTCGGCCCGGAAGCGCTTGCGGTAGTTGACGACTCCGTTCGGCAGGTAGGCGTGCTGCGAACCGTGCGGCAGCGTGGAGTCGAACGGTTGACCGATGCTCCAGTCGTGCGGCAGGTTCACTGCCGTCCAGCCGGTGTCGTCGAGACCGGGTTCCTCGAATCGCGGCACGTTCCCCGCGCAGAATTTCCAGTTCGCATTGAAACATTCGCTTCGGTTTCTCATAATGAATCGCGTTCTCCTTGAAGAGTGGTTCCGTTCAGGGAAAAATACTCCGCTTTTACGGCCGTGCAACCCGGTTTTGTGAAAAATCGATCTTTTTTTGATTACTCTCTTGTTTTTGAATACGGAAACGAGTATAATATATATCGAAAATGATATATATCTGATTTGATTTATATATCGCAAGGGACTGCATATGCCGAAATATCTTGAAATCGCCGAGCTGCTGCGGAGCCGGCTGGCCCGCGGCGAGTATCCGGCCGGGAAGCTGCCGCCGCTGCGGAAGCTGGCTGCCGATATGGGCGTCAGCTACCTGACGGCGCGGCATGCGGTCAAGACGCTCAAGGAGGCCGGCTGGAACCGGACGCGGGCGGCGCGGCCGCTGGTGGCCATGGTCACGCCGCTCTGGGCGTTCACCGAGTGGCACCGCGCGGTCCGCAACAGCACGGAGGCGCTCGGCGGGCAGGTCCGCTTCATCGCTTATGCCAGTGATACGGACCCGAACATCTCCGAAGCGATCAACGAGAACGAGTACGACGTGATCTTCCTGTCGCTGCCGGACCGCGAGGATTCGCGGCTGCTTGAGCTGGTGTCGAGGGAGAATGACCGGGTCGTCGTGATGTTCCGGGATATGAGCATGTACGGCATCCGCTCGCTTCTGGGCGCCGATCCGGTTTACATCGAACGGTTTCTGGAGCTTCTCGTCGAGCGCGGACACCGCCGGATCGACGCATTCGGGCGCGACACCGACATCCGCGCCGGAGCCGGCGACCGTTACCGGATCTGGCGCAACTGGCTTGAGCGGCACGGCATTGAAGGGCGTTTTCATCAGATGAAGCATCAGCCGTTTGTGCCGGACGACGCGCGGGCGGCCGATTTCTGCCGCCGGAAGTTCGCGGCGGAAGAGTTCGGGGAGGCGGTTTTCTGCTTCAACCCGACGCTGGCGAGCGGGTTCTACCGCGCCTGTTTCGAGCACGGACTCGTTCCGGGCAGGGACATTTCGGTTTTCGCGTTCGGCGATCAGGAGAAGGCCATGCTGATGACTCCCGCGCTGGCGACGGTCATGAACGTCGGCGTCGAGGAGACGATCCGCGACATTATCGCCGAGTACTGCCCCGGGGCAACCCGGAGCGAAGTATTGACATTTCGGTTGAAACATACGGAAATTCATGAAGGTGAATCGATCATCCAAACATTTGCGGGAGGCAAATAATGAAAAAATATTTTACGCTGATTGAACTCCTGGTCGTGATCGCGATCATCGCGATTCTGGCCTCGATGCTGCTGCCGGCGCTGAATCAGGCCCGGGAGCGCGCTCGCGGCACGTCCTGCATGAACAACCTCAAACAGATCGGCCTCGCCCAGTCGCAGTATGCCGGAGACAGCGATGACTATATCGCCGTCGGCCGGGCGACCGGTGATGTCCCCTGGCCGGAAAACTGCTGGCAGTACCGGCTGCGCAGCTATATCGGCTATAACGGCCGGGTCGGGGTCGGCAACTACAACAACATCATTTACGGGAAGAATCCGGGCAGTGTCATGTTTTGTCCGTCGAATCAGAAGAACATCGTCTCTTACCGGACCAATACGTTCGACAAGAACCAGTTCCGTTCCGACGGCGTGAAGCTGTCGAGCATTCTGACGAAGAACTCCGGCCATTACCGGAAATACGGCTTGTCCCGGACGCTGCTGGCGATCGATGCCGGTTATGACGAGGCCGCGGTGCCGAATTCGGATTATCTGTACAACATCGGCTCCCTCGGTTCGGAAAAGATTTCCCCGATTCGACACTCCGGCAAGGATAATGTCCTCGCGGCCGATATGCACGTGACGAGCGTCCCGTTTAACGGTGTGGATTATTTCCTGGTGATCAAGTAAGAAGGAAGATGGTATGAACAAAATCGGAATGATTGCGGCGGCGCTCGCGCTGGGGATCTCTTCGGCGCAGGCGGACTTCACCCAGGGACTGCTGGCCCGCTGGAGTTTCAACGACAATTCGAACGAGGCGAAGGCGCTGACCGACGACGTCGGCGGCCTGACCATGAAACGCAGCGCGATCGGCAGCGATTCGAAGTTCAAGGTCAATGCGGATGGTTCGGTGACGCTCGGCGGCGGTGTGATCCTGTTTTCCGATGCGGTCAATTCCGCGTCGGAGAAGTTCGGCGTCCTGGCCGACGGCGGCACGATCTGGTGCCGGATCAAATATCTGAATGCGCCTGCGGGCGGGCCGTTCTTCAGCTTCGGGCTCGTGAATGCGGTCGCGCCGGGCGACTGGGCGCAACTGGTCCTGACGCCGTTTTTCGCCTCGGAAGGGCTCGGCTCCCGCGCCAAGGGGCCGGGAAAGCTCGAAACCGGCATGGCCTCCGGCCACCTGCCGGTCAAGGTCGGGGAATATGCGAACGTGGCGATCGTCTTCAACGGCAAGACCAAAAAGGTCACTCTCTTCGTGGACGGCAAGACGGCGGATCGCCACTCCCCGATGACGAAACTTGATGCGTTCCAGAGCCTCATGATCGGCCGGCTGAAGGCGAGTTCGGCGCAGCAGATGCAGATCGATGAGATCCGGGTTTACAACACGCCGCTCTCGGCGGAGTGGATCGATGAAATTGAACCGTTGGAGGGAAAATGAAGCACGCATGGATTCCGGCCGCGCTCTGCGGCCTTGGTCTGACGCTCGGTGCGGCCGAACGGCTGCTGATAGAGGATTTTTCCGATGTCGGCACCTGGCGGAGCAATCCGGTCCGCAACACGACGCCGGGCAAATGGTTCGGCGCCGACGTCTATCTCGGTGCGACGCCGGACGCCTCGCGCGACGACGGTTATGCCGGGAAGCTTCTGTTCCACTTCGCGGATGCGTCCAAGGCCGGGCAGGTTGATTTCCTCCGCGCCAAGGCCGGTCAGCCGGAGGTGTTTGCCGACGGAGTCGAGTTCGATATCAATCCGCGCGGGATTTCCGGTTCTCTACGCTTCACGCTTGAGGATTCGCAGGGCAAGCGGTTCATGACCTCCCCGGCGGAGTTTTCCGGCGAGGGGTGGCGGCGCTGTCGCGCGGAAGTCGGCAAGGCGGCGGAAGGCTTCACCGGCCCCTTCAAACTTTACAAGATCCATTTTGAGGCGAAGGGCGTCTCCGGCAGCAACTATGTCCTGGTTGACGATTTCGCGCTGACCGGCGATGTGAGCCGCCGCCGCACGGTTTCGATCCGTCCCGTCGTCTCCTCTCTGGCGACCGAGCCGGGCAAGCCGGGCAAGGCGTCCTACCGTTTCCGCAGCGCTTCGGCGAAGGCGCTGGAGGGCAAGGTCGTCTACCGGCTGTTCGACTGGGACGGGAAGGAGCTGCTGAACCGCTCGTTCCCGGTGTCGCTCAAACCGTACGGCAGCACGGTGCTCGACGTCGCACTGCCGCCGCTCGGAATCGGCAGCTATAACGCCTCGCTCGAATTCACTTCCGGGAAAATCAAGAGCGATTACACCGACTGGATTGCGGTGTTCCATCCGAACAACGGCCGGAAGAACGACCATCCGATGTGGTTCGGCGTCCAGGATACCTCGATCTGGAACGGCGAGGCGGAGAACGAGTTGCATTATGAGTGGATGAAGATGGCCGGCTTCGACATCGAACGTCTCGGCATTACCGGCAACCGTCTCGACAACGGCAAAACCACGAACTTCGAGGGCTACGAAAAGGTCCTGAAGGGGAATCACGACGCCGGGATGATCGCCTGCGCCTCCTACACCGAGGGCGTTCCCGATTATACGCAGGAGAAGCCGCTCTGGCGCGGCATGCCGACGAAGCCGGACGCGTTCCGCGGCCACATGGACAAAGTGTTCCGCTGCCTTGCGAAATATCCGAATGTCCAGTATCTCGAATTCTGGAACGAGCCGGACATCGGCTTCATGGTCGGAACCCTCGACCAGTACCTCGATGCGCTGAAAATCGTGCGCGCCTCGCAGCAGGCGAATGCGCCGAAGCTCAAGATCGCGACCGGCGGCGTGACGGTCATCCACCCGAAGGAGAAGAAGAACTTCTCGCGCGACATGTACTGGAAGGGGAAAGGACTCTATGATGTCGCCTGCTTCCATGCCCACGGCAGCCTCAGGGATTACTCCGAACGGCAGGAACTGCTCGAGAAATGGCTCGAAGAGGGCGGTATCGACCTGCCGGTCTGCAACACCGAAACCGGCGACCGCAGCGGCTATACGGTCGATACGATCAAGCGCCACGCGGTCACGCTGGTCAAGAAGATCGTTTACGCCAAGAGCCGCAATACCGAATTCTATGCCTGGTTCACGCTGCAGGATTACTGGGATATGGATTTCGAGGCGGACGACTCTTTCGGCCTTGTGACGAGCGACAACCGTCCGAAGCCGTCGTTCATCGCCTACAATGAACTGATCCGCCAGCTCGGCAACACCGGCCGCGGCGAACTGCTGTCCGGCACCGGCGCGCTTGAGGTCTACCGTTTCGTGAACGACCGCGAGAAGCGGGAAGTGCTTGCGATCTGGCCGAAGGTCGGAGGCACCCGCCAGGTGTTGCCGCTCGAGGGGGAAGGCGAGGTCAAGGCGGCCGGGTTGTTCGGCGCCGTGCTTCCGGTCGAGGCCGGCCACGGTTATGCCGCGATTCCGGTCGACGGGCCGGTTTACGTCAGTTATCCGCAGGGAGCGTTCCGGATCGCGTCCGCCGTCGCCGAACAGAAGCAGGTGACCGGCACGAGTGCCGGGCGCACGGTGAATCTGCCGCTGATGGTCCGGAATCCGTTCTCCGTCGCGGCCACGGTCACGGTCGGCGGTGCTTCGCCGATCGAAGTGAAGGCCGGTGAATCGCGTGAGATCCCGGTGCCGGTCGCGGTTCCGGCCGACCAGCCCAACGGCATCTTCTCCGCCGAACGGACGGTTGTGCTGACCGCCGGCAAAGAGACGCTGCGGCTGACGGTGCCGCTGGCGGTCAACGTCGGCTATCCGGTTGCGGCCGGAACGAAAGCCGCCGCGCATATCGTGCTCAATACGCTTGACCGGGTGCATGAGCTGAGCTTCGACCCGGCGATCCCGCGCTGGAAGGGGCCGGAGGATCTCTCCTGCGACTTCGCGATGACCCGTGTCGGCAGCGATCTGAAGCTGAACATCCGGGTTGCCGACGACCGCCATGTCATGAATGCGAAGCCGGCGGAAACGTGGCTCGATGACAGCATCCAGATCGGTTTCCAGTCTCTCGACGGCGCGTTCACCGAACTGGCGCTCGCCGGCAGGAACGGCAAGGGCGAGGTCTATGCGCAGATTTCGCCCGATCCGTCGCTGCGCGGCGCGTGGGACGTTCCGGCGAAAGTGACGCGGCAGGGGAATGTGACGGTCTATGATATCACGCTCCCGCTCGCGAAGCTCAAAATCAGCGACAAGCCCGGTACGCTGTTCCGCTTCTCGTTCCTCGTCAACGAGAACGACGGACAGGGACGCGTGCGCTGGATCGAATGGATGGGCGGCATCGGCCGCTCGAAGAATCCGGACGAATTCGGCTGGGGCGTTATGCTGTAACTTCCCGCATCCCCTCCGCCCCTTCCGCCCCGGTATGTCCGGCGGAAGGGGCGTTTTTTTCTCCTGTGCATAAGATATGCATTGAGCGGCGGGAAAAAATCCGGAGGCTCGGCCGCCGCAATGTGGAGACGAGGCAAGTCGGATTCGATGGGAGCGCGCGGTTCGCGGAATCATGCTGTTTTACGCGGCTGAAATAAAAAGTGCGCTCGGAAGGGACATTCGTATCAGCCGGAAGGGAAAGGAAAGTTGAATTTTACGGTTGTCCTGTCCGGCAACCGTTCGCACTCCGCCGCTGCAAACGCGGCGGAGTGCGAAAACATCAGTCGCGCGGACGAAGTTTGCGCAGGAAGGAGAGCGACCGCTGCACGGCGGACACCGGGTCCTTCTCTTCCTCATATTCGACGATGAGCCATTCGGTTGCGCCGCGTTGTTCGCAGCTCTCGAGCATCGCCTCCCACGGCAGGTCGTCTTCGCCGACGGCAGGCGCGAAACCGGCGCTCTTCGAGTAAGGCTTCAGGTGGACGGTGCGGGCGCGGTGCGGATATTTCTCAAGCTCCGCCAGCGGGTCGGCGCCGCCTTCGGCCGCGTTGCCGGTGTCAAGCTGGAGGAATACCGGGCCCTCCGTATTCTCCGCCACGATGCTCCACGGAGTTTCTCCATTGACCGGCTGGAACTCATGGGCATGGTTGTGGTAGCCGAGGCGGATGCCGTAGCGCGACAGTTTTTCAGCAGCCGTATTCAGCCGCTCAGCGAACGCCTTCCACCCGGCGGCGGAATCCGCGTTGAACCACGGTACCGCGATGCTGTGATTGCCGACCGCGAGGTTGCGGCGCAGCGTGTTGTCGAAATCCTGCTCAAGCGCGTCGATTCCGGTGTGCCACCCGGCGCAGACCAGCCCCGCTTCGCGCAGCAGCGCCGGATAGAGTTCCGTCTGGAAGTGGGTGCCGTAGAGTTCGACTCCGTCATAACCGGCTTCCCGGATGAGCTTCAACGCCCGAAGCGGATTGTCCTCGTAGATGCGGCGCAGCGAGTACGCCTGAAGTGCGATCGGCAGCTGTATCATCGTTATGGATTCCTTCTGTTGGTTGCCGTTACAACATAGCGCCGGAACTCGCGCAATGCAAATCCTGTGCGTCCGGAATGCGGTGTTTCCCCTGTTTCCTATCTTTTTGACGGATGCCTCTTGTCTCCCGTGACGCCGCAGGAAACAGGACCGGGGGAGAAGTCTGGAGAGATTTTCCCGGATTGCGTCCGGCGGGAGGCGCGCGGCCTTGACAACCTCCGTTCCGTGCTGTATGTTACGGAATGGAGGTATTTTATGTTACGGAGAGCTGTTTCTGCATTTCTGCTTTGTTTTGCCGTTTTTCTTGCGTCGGGTGTCGAAACCGCCGAGCTGCTCGGCGATGCGGGCGCGGAGTCCGGAAAAACCGAGGTCCGCAAGCCGGAGACCCCGGAGAAAAAGGATCAGACGGTGTCGGATATCGACCGGATTCTCTCCGGCCAGGAGGCGCTGCCGGTCCTGAACGAGGAGAAGATCGCCGAGAATATGCACGAGCGGTTTGCGAAGATGCGCAGGTGGCTCGACCGGGAGAAGGACGCGCTTCTGACTTTCCTCATCGCGTCGGGGATTTCGATCCTGATCGGCGCCGGGCTGGCCTTCGGCATCCGGCGGCTGATCTCGTACAACGACGCGCAGAAGCGCAAAATGCGCTGGCAGTTTATCGCTGCGCTTTCGGGGCCGCTGATTCTTATGGTGGTTTCGGGCGTGATTTTCCTGTTCCTGCTGCCGGTGCTGCATTCGCTGCCGGAGCTCTATCCGCTCGATGCGCGGCTTTTCTTCACCTGGCTGACGCTGCTGGCGGCCTGGGCCGGATTTCAGCTCATCACGCTCTTCGACCTCAAAATGCGCGCCTTCGCAAAGCGGCCGGACAACAATCTCGACGCATTGATGATCGACATCACCCGGAAGCTGCTGAAGATCACGCTTGCAGTGGTGACCGTGTTCTTCATCGGCCAGAGCATCTTTCAGCTGAACATCACGACGCTGCTGGCCGGCGCGGGGGTGGCCGGATTGGCGGTGGCGTTCGCTTCGCGCGAGACGCTGTCTAACTTTTTCGGTACGCTGGTCATCATTCTCGACCGGCCGTTCCGGATCGGCGACCGGGTCCAGATCGGTGAAGTCGACGGCATCGTGCAGACGGTCGGCATGCGCAGCACACGGATTCTGACTGCGAACGAGAGTCTGTTCAGCATTCCGAACAGCCGGATCGCCGAGGTTCCGGTCGAAAACATCAGCAACTGCGGCGTGATCCGCTATTCGTTCGTGCTCGGGCTCGTTTACGGCACCACCGCCGACCAGATGGAGCAGGCGATGCAGCTGCTGCACGGCATCGCCGACAACTTCAAGGGACAGGATGCGCCCGCATACAAGCCGCGGATTTTTTTCGAGGCGCTCGGCAGCTCCGCCCTGAATATCCGGATCATCATGTGGCTCAAGACCACGAGCTACGTGGTGGAGGAGCAGCTGCGCACCGAGGTGAACCTTGCGATCGTCCGCAAGTTCACCGAAGCCGGGCTCTCGCTCGCCTTCACCACGGTGACCAGCAATCTGACCGGTTCGATTCAGCTGCTTCCGCCGCCGGCACCGTCCGGGGCGGCCGGAGCCGCGAAACAGGGCTGACCGGCCCGCGGAGAGCTCTCCTGCAATTTCTCCGCGCGCATGGAATCCGGAGCGGATCAACGTCCGCCGGATTCCATGTCCGGCTTTTCTTTCTCTCCCCGTTTTTCGCCGCTCTTCCGTCGTTTTTTTGCGCAGAAATATTTTAAATGAAAATTACGCGCAGTTATTGCGAAAACTGCGCATTTCTGGTATAATATCTGTGAAATGCAATCGGGAAAGCTGACGAATGAAACTTGAACCGCAAATAGAGAAGTTGTATCAGACGCTGGATCGGGAGCTTGACAATTTCCCGTCCGGGACGAAGTTTTTTTCGACCCGGAAGCTGATGGATAAGTTCAAATGCCACCGCGGCGTGCTGGATGAGGTGCTCGACCGGCTCGAGGCGAACCGGTTGATCGACCGGATTCCGCAGGTCGGAATCTTCAGTCGCGTGACCCGTCGCCCGAACGCGCACAAGGTCCTTTTCGCCGTGCCGGACTGGCCGAGCGAGATGACGCTCGAATGGAACCGCATGGCCGGCTCCTACGCGGAAACGCACGAAGGCTGGAAACTGTGCAGCGTGATGCTGGCGCCGGAGGACGGAAAGGTTTCCTCTCTTTCGGTTGACGGCTACGACGCCGCGATCATCCGGATGCCGAGCCCGAATGTTTCCAGGGCGGATATGCAGTGGCTCGCCTCTCTCTCCATTCCGGTGGTTCTGCTGAATGCCGATACCGGCAGCTTTGAGATCAGCAGCGTCCGCTCCGCCGATGCCAACGGAGCGACTCTCGCATGCCATCATTTCTACCGGTGCGGCCACCGGAAAATCGCGGTTGTGCAGAGCGAACCGCATACGCTGCTGCCTGAGAAACGGATTTCATCCTTCGCCTGCTCCGCGGAACTGCTCGGCATCCGGCTGGTCAAGATCGACTGCATGACCGTCAGCGGCGAATATGCACAGTACAAGGCATATCTCGGCATGAAACAGTATCTGGAGGAGCACGGCGGCATCGCCGATTTCACGGCGGTCTATGCAGTGACCGGGGAGGCCGTTCCCGGAATTATGACCGCGCTGCGCGAATTCGGCTACGAGCTGCCGCGCGACATCAGCATCATCGCGCATTCGACCGAACTGATCGGCAAATTTTATCACCCGGCCCTGACCGCTGTCTGCGTCGATCTCGGCGCGGAGGTCGAGGCGGTGTTCTCCGGGCTTGCCTCGATTCTGGACCGGCAGGCCGCCTGTTTCCAGACCGAGGTTCCGATGAAGCTCGTCGAACGGGATTCCGTAAGAAAACTCACACCCAACGAAAGGATATGATAAAATGAGAAGCAAGTCGTTTACCCTGATTGAGCTCCTGGTGGTTATCGCAATCATCGCGATTCTCGCCTCGATGCTGCTGCCCGCGCTCAGCAAGGCGAGGAGCAGGGCGCAGTCGACCGGTTGCGTCAACAATCTCAAACAGATCGGCACCGGAATTACTTTTTACTGCAACGGCGAATGGTTTCCGCCGCGCAAGGGTGCGACCGATGCCGCACAAAGCACTCCGGATTCCTGGGATGAATTCGTCGTGTCCGCCCTCGGCGGAGATGGCGCGCACTCCAACCGCTGGAATCTCGTTGCGAAGTACCTGACCTGTCCCACCGATAAATATGACCTGGTCGGCAGCAAGAAGACCCGGGTCAGCTACGCTTTCAACGCCGGCAGCCAGAGCGATGGGAAAGTCCCTTATGCGTATGATGGTTCCGGCAGGACGCTTGCCGCCAATCAGGCATTCCGGCTGGACCGGGTCAAGCCGTATCAGTCCAATATCAAGACCTACAGCACCGGATTCGTGCTGCTGGCGGACCGCATCGTTCCGCACACGGACCCGGATCATGATGCCAATCAGTATAGCGGCGGCCAGTCCGTTCCGTACTGGGGGTTCAAAGCTGAGTACGGTCATGGGGACGGTTCCAGGAATGCGCTCTTCTTCGGCATGCACGTCAAGAGGATCGATGTCTCTTATTTCGCTCCCGGCAATATGGACCCGTTGTTCGGCTCCATCGCGCATTGGGGGCTGTGGTAAGTTTTTCCGGGATTCCGCCGGAATGTTTTTACAGGATGATTGCAGATGCCGCCGGATGTTCCGGCGGCATCTGCAGTAAAATCAGGAGCTTGCCGACGAATCAGGAATGTTGTGGCGCAGCATCGAAATTTCAGCCGTGAAGTTTGAAAAAATCGGCGATCATGGAGCTATTGATGATTTTTACGGACGAACGGATGAATTTACGCTGCAAGCTGGAATATTCCGGTTTATCCGTTGATAAGTTCTGAGGTTTCTTTTGAGGTAACCATGTATTGTTTGAAGGAGTTGTCCCTTTTCGTCGCGGTCTGCGCAAGCTGCGTCCTTCCGGCCGCGCCTGTTCCCGTCGACGGCGGAACTTTGATCATTCCGAAACCGGGCGGCAGCGAAAAAGTGGCCTGTTCCGCGCAGAACGGAGAAATCAGGTTCCCGTTCAATCCCGCGAAGCCGGGTTATGCCGAAGTCGTGCTGCCGCGCCCGCTGCTGCTCGGGAGCTTCCGTTCGGCGCGTGCGGCTGCGAAAGTCCGTGTCCCGGCCGGTTCCCCGGTTCGGAGCATGTCGTTGCGGCTGATTGACCGCAATGATGAGGTGTTTCAGTATGTGAGCAAAGCCGACCTCTCCGAAGGCGGCGAGTTCGAGGTGGTCTGGGAGGTGAAGCCGGACGAGTTCCAGCTCTCCTGGGGAGGAGACGCCAACCGCGTCTTCGATATGCCGGGCCGCATTCTGGGCTTTGCCTTCGATTTCGCCGGCGGCGCGCCTGCTTCCGACCTGACGCTCCTCGGGCTTGATGTCGATGTGGAAGCGCCGCCTGTGCTGGAGCTGCCGGGCGACAAGGCGGTTTATCCGCTGTATCGCCTCAACCGGGACGAACTTTTCCGGCACCGGGGCGGAAGCGGTACCATTACTCTGGAGGAAAACGGGCTTTTGCTCGACGGCATCCGCAACGAACTTGTCCTCGGTGAGCGCCGGAACGAGATTGTCTATCTGCCGGGGCGGCCTGTCTCCCTGATTTTCGATGCCGAACACCTCGGCGGGGAGATCACGGCTTTCGCCGTCCTCCGCGATGCGAAGAATACGCAGTTCGTCTCTCCGGAGGCGCGGTTGGACCGGGACGGCTCCCCGCTGGTGCTCGATCTGGGCGAGACGCTCGCCGAAGCGGTTCTGCCGGTCAGGATGGATACGCTGTTTTTCCGGAACGCCGCGTCCGGGCCCGGTGCGCTCCGGCTGAAAAGCGCCTCGCTCCGCACCGTGCAGCCGCTGGTTGAAGCGCTGGATTTCGGGATTGTGACCGATACGCCGGTGCGGGTGCTTCGCAAAGGGAACGAAGACGCTCTGGCGCTGCAGTTCACGAACCGTTCCGAAAAAGCGGGTGATTTCACCGTCACGCTCGCTTATGAACATTTCGACGGGACGCGGTTTGTCGAGGAGGTTTCCGCTTCGCTCGCTCCGGGCCGCACGTTTACCGTCAAGCCGCGGCGCCGGCCGGACCGGCTCGGCCACTGGCAGGTTACCGCGACGGTCCGTGAGGCCGGTTCGCCGGGGCAGGCTGCGGAGAAGAGCCGTTCGTTCGCCCTCCTGGAACCGGCCGGGCCGACGGAAGGGCGCGCTCCCGGTTTCCTGTTCAGCATCTGCACGCATACGCAGTGGTGGAGCCCCGGCGAGCAGGAGAAGGAGGTGCTCGCCGCCGCACTTTGCGGCGCGAAGGTGATCCGCGACTCCGTCGAGTGGTACACGCTTCAGCCGGCCGCAGACCGCTGGAATTTCGCGCCGATGGATGCGCTTGTCGAAGCCTACGGCAAGGTTGGAATCGAACTGCAGGCGATGCTTGCGTTCACCGCCCGCTGGGCCGCGCCGGAGAAGCTGCAGAATGCGCAGAACTGGCTGGAGTGGTCGCGCTGCAAGCCCGATTCCGCCGCCTGGCGCAACTATGCGGCGACCGTCTTTGCACGCTACAGGGATAAAATCCGTTTCTGGGAGGTCTGGAACGAACCCGATCTGGTCGGTTTCAACCGGATGAGCCTGGATGAGTACGTCGAGCTTCAGAAGATCGCTTTCGAAGAGGCGCGGAAGGTCTCCCCGGAGTTGAAGCTGCTCACCGGCGGCTACGCCACGCTGACTCCGCACCAGGGGCTGAAGTCTCCGGATTTTCAGCGGGATAATCTGGTGAAGGCGAAAGGGTTTTATGATATCCACGCCTATCATGAGCACGGCAGCTTCCCGGCTTATGTCCGGCTGCTCGATGAGAAATTCCTGCCGATGCGGGCCGGGGCCGGCATCACCGTGCCGTGGTACGCGAACGAGACGGCCATTCATTCCCTCGGCGGTACGGAGCGGAAGCAGGCGTATACGCTGTTCAAGAAGCTGCTGTTCGCCTGGAGCCGGGGAGCGATCGGCTACACCTGGTACGATCTGCGCAACGACGGTTTCGACCCGAAAAACGCGGAGCACAATTACGGGATGCTGGATAATGAGTTTTATCCGAAGCCGGTTTATTCCGTCTACAACATGCTGGCCGGATTGTTCCGCGAGGCGCAGTTCCGCCGCCAGCTCGAGATCGGGAACGGCAGCTGGGCGTTTGAATTCGCCGTTCCGGGCGGAATCCTGATTCCGGCCTGGAACGAGTCCGGCGCGACCCGGACGCTGCCGGTGACGGGCGCCGCCGACTCGGCTTTCGTCATCGACGCGATGGGGAACCGGAGCGCGCTCCCGGTCACGGACGGCATGGTTCTCTTTGAATTCGGGCAGGCTCCCGTCACGCTGTTCCTGCCGGGCGCGACCCGGGCGGAAGTCGGTCAGGAGCTCCTCGCTGTGAAAGCCGACGGCTTCGCGGTGCCGGGGAAACCGTTCCCGGTCCGGGTCCGCCTGCGGAATCCGCTGAATTCCAAACGCACCTTCTCGCTGAAGGCGGAGAGTCTGCCGGAAGGCTTTACGGTCGATCGTGCCGGGAAGCAGGTGAGCGTCAATGCGCGCGGAGAGACGGAGGCCGGGTTCCGGCTGACCGCCCGGCGCGGCGACCGGCCGCAGGCCGGAGACCGGAGGCTGAAACTCTCCTACGCGCTTTCGGGCACGCCGTGGAAGGGGACGGTGGAGATTCCGATTCAGGTCGCCGTGCCGGTTTCGGCAAAGAAGGGCGCCCCGGACTTTGTGCTCGACAGCCGCAGCCAGGTTCATTCGCTGACCGGAGCGGACCCGGCGCTTCTGCACCGGGCCTGGTCCGGCCCGGAAGATCTGAGCGGCAAAATCCGGCTGGAAAACCGTGACGGCGCGTTTGTGCTGAAGGCGGACGTGACCGACGACCGGCACATTCAGCCCTGTCCGGCGGAAGAGGCCTGGAACGGCGATTCGGTCCAGTTCGCATTCGCGCTGCCGGGTCAGGCCGGGTTCTGGGAGTTCTGTCTGTCACTTTCCGATTCCGGCGAAGCGGTGTTGACCGTTCCCCGGGCGCCGCGCGGCTATGACCCGGCGCAGGCCGCCGCCGCCGGAACCGTGAAGATTGTCAGGAAAGGCACGACAACCGGCTATGAGTTCCGGATTCCGGACCGGGCCGTCGGGCTGACGCCGGAGCTTTACCGGCAGGGCTTCCGGTTCAATCTGCTGATCAACGACAACGACGGCGAGGGCAGGGACGGCTGGATTCAGATCGCCCCCGGCATCGGGGACGAAAAGAATCCCGGTAAATTCCCGTTCGTCATCTTCGAGTAATCCCCGAAGCATGCAGGCCCTGCCGGCGCATCCCGCCGGCAGGGCCTCTTTCGGTCTTTGCGGCTTGTATTTCGCCTTTCCCGATGTATACTATCTGCAGGAGTAAACGGAGGAGGGGGAATATGTTCGATTTTGCGAATCTGGGGGACATCGTGCTCTATGTCCTGCCCAAGCTGCTGGCCGGCTTCCTGATGATGCTGGTCTACATCCATCTGTCCGGCAAGGGGGCGCTCGCCCCGGTTTCGGCGATCGACCAGGTCGGCAACGTCGCACTCGGCGCGATCATCGGCGGAACCTTGTTCAACAAGGGGGAAACCGTGCTCGGGCTGGTTGCCGTGGTCGGCTTCTGGGCCGGGCTGCTGCTTCTGCTGCGCTATTTCGCCAACAAGCACATGGCCGTGAAAACCGTCATCGACGGAGATTCGATCCGGCTCATGAAGGACGGGAAAATCGTCACGTCGAATTTCGACAAAGCCGGCCTTTCGGTGCGCGATTTCCTGATGCTGCTGCACCAGCGCGGCTACCGGAACCTCGACGAGCTCCGCAACGTCTGGTTTGAGTACAACGGCCAGATGACCGTCGTCCGGAAGGGCGACGAGGCGACGGCTACGGCGCTGGTCGAAAGCGGAGAGGTCAATGAGAAAAATCTCGAGCGGCTCGACCGCAGCCGGGAGTGGCTCGAGGAGGAGCTGAAAAAGCATCGTGCAAAGCTCGAAGATATCTTCTGCGCCGAGTGGCACGACGGCAGGCTCTGGGTCTACCCGGTCGAACGCGAGCCGGATGAAACGGCGTAGAACAGGTAGGTTTTCGGGGAGTCAGGATTCGCCTTTGACATTTCCGGAGATGAAAAAACGGGAGGAAGAGCGGTCTCTTCCCCCCGTTTTTCGGTACTCGGCGTCAGAGCATGGCGTCGGGAACCCACTGCAGGCTGTCGCCGTAAGCGACGCCGACCACCCAGTTCGGGCGGGCGCCGGGAGCGACCCGCTGAATGGTGGCGCGCAGCGTGTGCTCTCCGGCGGAGGAGAACTCCAGGAACGCCTCCTGGTTCCACGGCGCGCGGTGGAACGACGGGGCCATGTCGCCCGCCGCGCGGCGGAATGCGAGACGGCCGTCGACCTCGACGATGACCTGCGACTTCGTGTTGAACATGACGACGTAGCGGCCCGGCTTGTCGATCTTGAACTTGAAGTCGATGACGAGCTCGTGCTTGTCCGGAATCGCCTCCGGCCACTCCGCGAAGGTGCCGGGGAAGGTGACCTCTTTCGACGGCGCTTCCTGGCTGCGGGCCGCGCGGACGATCGCACGGGCGTGGACCGGACGCGGCTCGAAGCTCTTTGCCGGCTGCGGATCGAGGATGATGTGCCTGCTCATCTCGCAGATCATGTCCGAAAACGCGTCGATGGTCGGCGGCGGCGTGATGCCGACGATGCCCGGGCTCAGGACCATGTTGCGGCCGATCGGGGCGAGCCACTTTTCGGGGATGCCGTCCGGGTTCATGATGCCGAGGATCGAGCCGACCGTCGCACCGGTGCAGTCAGTGTCTTCGCCGAAGTTGACCGCGTCGCAGATCGACTTGCTGAAATCGCCGTTGCCGAGCAGCAGACCGGCGACCATGATCGGGAAGTTGACCTTCACATCGGTGAAGTTGTCGCTTTTGTACTTCTTCATGATCTTGTCGAAGAGGTAGTCGAACTCGGGCTTTTCATCGAACCAGCGGATCGCGTCTTCAATGCCGGTGCGGAGTTTCAGGCCGGCCGGAATCTGTTCCTTGCCGATCTCGATGATCTTGCGCACATCGTTTTCGACGAAGGCGGCCGATTCCATCGCGGCGAGGAAAACCTCTGCCCACATGCCGTCGCCGTCGTGGTCGACGCAGGCGTCCTCATAGGCGAATTTCGCAGCGCGTTCCGGGTCCCCCGGCGCGAGGCAGGCCCAGATTTCCGAACGGATCGCGCAGCCCATTCCGTCGACGAACCAGTTGTCGTAGCTGCCGGAGAAGGGCGGACGGATGCCGTTCTTGAGGTTGCGGATCGCCACGGCATACTCGTCCCACGGGAAGCCGACGTTCTTGAGCCACGCTTCCGCGAGGATCTGGCTGTTCACGACCGGTTTCGGCTGCGCCGCGATGGTCATGGCCCAGACGACCTGCAGGTCGAGGTCGTCGTTCGGCACCATGGTGGTCGGCACCGGGTCGTAGAACTCGAGATGATGCGGCCCGTCCCACCCTTCGATCGGAGCGCCGAGAGTTCCGCCGACCGCTTTGCCGAGCCAGCAGCCCAGCACCTTCTTCCTGTAAGTTTTTTCGTCCATGTTGTGCTTTCCTGAATTTATGACTGATTGGGGAGCTAACATGTTTACCTTACTGCATCAGTCCGTCGTTTTCAAATCGGCGAGCCGGAAAAAACGAATATTTCCCCCTGAAATCACCTGCCGGCGAACTCATAGCAGGCGTCTGCGCCGCTCAGAACCCGGTTCAGATGGCGGAGTTTGTTGATGAAGGTTTCGAATTCGGGCTGTTCGTAGCGCGGCATTCGCTCCTTCAGCAGGTTTTCGAACAGGGCGTCGATGTTTCTGATGTGCATCCTGGTGTGCGGGGTGAGGTCCACGATATGTTCGCGATGGTCGGCGGTTCCGGGTGTGATGGTCAGGATGCCTTTCTCCGCAAGCTTCTTCGTCGCGACGGAGACGGCGCCTTTGGTGAGCCCGGTCCGGGTGATGATCTTCTGCAGCGGGCACGGGGCGACATCGGCGATATACTGCAGCATCAGCATCTGGATGCGCGTGATGTTTTCAAGCGGATTCGGTTCCACGTAATCTTTCCAGTAGACGGCGATGGCTTCGCAGCGCAGCTCGTAGAGGCGATGGTAAATCTGTTCGAGTTCGAGGGCGAGCTTGGTTTGAGCCATCGTTTCCTCCCGATGAGTAAAGGTGATTTTTATTCAACTGCAATCCTGTGCAAATATACATGGTCAAACCATTCTGTCAAGCTTTTTTATATCGGAAATCCGTCATAACGCGGTATTTTCTTCCCTTAAAAGATATGGAGGAAGCCGGAGCCGGAAGCGGAGAACGATTCCACGCCGCCGCGAATGCGGATGGAGCGGGGCGAAACCCGGCAGTGCTCCTCTGAGCGCCGGGCGGGGTTTATGCGGTCGCCTCTTCGGCCGCCGGAGCCGGTTCGAAGCGCGTTTTCGGCACGAAGCCGATGAATTTGCCGCCGTCGATCACCGGCAGGTAGTCGAGGCCGTAAATCTCGAAGCTGATCTGCGCCTTATTTGCGTCGTCCTTCGGCGACAGGGTCAGCAGCGGCTCCATCATGAGGGCGGCCGCGGTGAGTTTCGGGTCCGTCGCGGCCGCGAGACGATCCGGCATTACGATGCCGAGCAGCTTCCGGTTCGCGTCGATTACCGGCAGATACGTGATTTTCGCACTTTCCCCGGTTGCCCGGAGTTCGGCGAGCGGCGTTTGCGCGCCGACCGCCGAGAAGTCGGTTTCGATTGCGTCGCCGACCGGCGTATGCCGGTTGATCTGCTGCAGCGGAATCGCTTCGATCAGATGCTTTTCGCCGAGCACCTTCGTGTAGACCGAATACGGCTCGAAGAATTTCGCGGTGAAGTACGAGAGCCCCGAGACGATCATGAGCGGAATCATCAGCATGAAGTCGCCGGTCACTTCGACGATGAGGAAGATTCCGGTCAGCGGCGCGCGCAGCGAAGAAGTGAAGACGCCGCACATGCCCGCCGCGACGAAGTTCGCCTCCGAGAGTTCCAGGCCCGTGAAGTCGTTGACCAGCCGGGCGAGCAGGAACCCCGTGAAGGCGCCGGTGAACATGGTCGGCGCGAAAATGCCGCCGTCGCCGCCGCACTCGAGCGTGAAGACGGTGCCGACCACCTTGAGCAGAACCGCGGCGAGGCTCAGCAGCAGAAGATTGCAGCCGTGATTCCAGGATTGCAGATGGTTCTTGTCGGCTCCCGAAAAGAGCATCTGGACGAAGTTGTAGCCGTCTCCCGCGAGAATCGGGAAGAGCCAGAGCAGCCCGGCCAGCCCGGCGCAGCCGATGCCGAGCCGCACCCACCGGTTCGGAAACGCCTTTTTGAGCCGGTTGCCGAAGTGATAGTTGAGCTGGATGATGTAGACGCCGACGAAGGCGCAGAGGATGCCGAGCAGAATGAAGTACGGCAGCGAATGGAACGGCCACGGCGCGGACGGCACCTTGAACATGCTGCCGCTGCCGAAGATCAGTTCCGCGATGATCGCGGCTCCGGCCGAGGAGAGCAGGATCGGCACGAGCCGCCGCCGCGCCTGGCGCGGAAAGACCACCTCGAGCGCGAAGAGCGCACCCGCGATCGGGCTGCCGAACACGGCTGAGATGCCCGCCGCCGTGCCGCAGACCATCAGCGTTCCGCGCTTGTCGACCGACAGCCGGCAGAGCCAGCCGGTTTTGCTGCCGATGGCGGCGCCGGTCAGCACGCTCGGCGTCTCGAGCCCGGCCGAGCCGCCGAGGCCGACCGTCACGGCGCTGGTGAAAATATGCGAAAAGGTTTCGAGCCACGACATTTCGGGCTGCTTCTCCTGCAAATCGTAGATGACCCACGAGAGGCTCGTCGCCGGGCGGCGGCGCAGCAGGAGGCGCCCCAGCAGAAATGCGCCGGCGAGTCCGGCCGCCGGAAGCAGCAGCGCGGGCAGCAGCCATCCGTGTTCCCGCAGATACGGGGCGAATTCCGAGAGCCGCGCCGCACCGAGTTTCATCGCGCCGGCGCCGACGCCGGTCACCAGCCCGGTGACGACGCCGAGCAGAATCAGGAACCCGTTTTCGCCGAGATGGTAATACAGGAACACCACGGACCGCAGAAAATAGTGGCGGTAATCGAATACAATCCTCTCCTTGCGCATGGACACCTCCTCTTCTCCTCAAGTGCCGCGGGATGGAATTTCTCTTCTGCGTTAATATAACCGCGGAATGACAAGTTGTCCAACGGCGGACGGGGAAAAGGCGCCGGTTTCCCGGACGGAAGGCGGAAGAAGGAGCTACTGAACCTGGCGCTTGCGCGGAAAACGGCGGAAGCGGACGCTTTTGCCGCGGCGATCCACGCCGGCCATGAACAGAACCGCCGTCGTCGCGGCAACCGCGATGTTCTGCGCGAGGAACTGGCGGTTGCACGGTTCGACGCCGGTTTGCGGTTCGGCTTCGCGCACGAGCGTGAAGCTGCGGTCCGCGTTCAGATAGACGATTCCCCAGCCGGCTTCGATCTCATCCGGCGCGATGAGTCCGGTCGGAACGGCCAGATAACAGAGATCGGCGGCCCCGGCCCGGCGGATGCGTTCGAGGCGGCTGCCCTGATGCAGCGTGTGCTGGAGTTTTTCGAGCCTGGCGCGGAGCTTGCGGTATGCCGGATTCCGGCTCGACGCATAATCCCAGCTCCGCAGTTCGCTGAAGAGATCGTCGGTCGAAGCGAGTTCCGGCTCGTTCTCCCGGATTTCGGCTTCGAGCCGCTCCTTTTCGCCGCGCAGCGAGTGGATTTCGCCGAGCAGGGCCTGCTGGTCGACGCATTCGCAGAAACAGTTGTCCACCTGATCGAAGAGAACCACGACGGCGGTTTTCACCACATCCTTGCTGCGCGCGTTTTCCCCGCGCCAGAACCCGGCGGCGTTGACCTTGTATTTGAATCGGCGGACCGGGACCGAGGTGGCGACGGCATGCGGCGCAAGCGATGCGAGAAACCCAACGCAAAGCTGCTGGAAATCGCTGCGGGTCAGCGCTTTCGGCGGAGGTACGCGCGCCGGGAACGTGAGTCCGCTCTCCGGATCGGCTGCCGGAGGCGTCTCTTCGGCTCCGGCGGCGGGAACAGCCGGCGCTGCGGCGGATTCCTCCGCCGTCTTTTCGGCCTCCTGCGCTTCGGCAAAGCTGAACAGATCGAGTTCTTCGTCGGGGTTGCTCATATCAATTCCTGTGGTTACGCCTAACATAACACGAAAACGGCGGTTTGTCCACAGCTCCCGGAGCGGAAACCGCGAAAAATTCGGATTTTGTGCGGAAAAAACGCAGTTGCGGCACGCGGGGCCGGATTCGTGTCAGCGCGGCAGCAGCAGAAGCGTTCCGAAACGCCCCGGCGAACGGTGCGGGCGGCCGGAGACGGTTGCGGACCAGAAAACCATGTCCGGCTCCGCTTTTTCCGCGGCGTAGTCGTAACGGACGAAGTTGGCGAGGAGGCGTTTCCCCGCTTCGAAACTGCCGCGTCCCGTGCGGCGCAGCAGTTCCTCGGCCGGAAGCGCCGCTTCGACGAACCAGCCGCAGACCCGGCCTTCCCCGTCGCGGAGCATGCCGGCGGCGTGGCGGAGCCCGGAAAGAATGCAATCCTGCCGTTCACCGATCTTGTCCCATTCGGTCCAGAGGCCGTCTGCATCGAGCCGGAGCTCCGTTCCTGTGAAAAAGTGCTCCGTGCCGCGGAGAAGTCCGGCCGGGTTGAACTGGAGCTCGAAGAACCGGCGGCGGTCGCCGGTTCCGTCGATGAAGAGTTCCGCCACGTCTCCGGTGTGCAGCAGCCCGTCCGGGCCCGCGGCCGGCCGGATGTCGTCGTCCCGGCAGACGAAGGCGACGTAAAGCGTCGTTTCATCGTAGGCGAGCCGGATTTCAGTGAAGGGAACCGGCGCTGCCGCCGGTTCTCCGAGGGGAGGGCGGTCGAGCTTGAGAACGGCCGCCGCCTTCCAGCCCGGGTCGTCCGGCCTGCCGTCGATTTCGATCGCTCCGGCCCGGAACGGTACACCGGTTTCCGGCGGCGCGGGCGCGGCTGCGGGCAGCCCGGCCGGAACAAGCGCGGCGAACAGGAGAAACAGAAGGAGTATTTTCATTCTGCGATCTCCCGGTTGAACGATTCCGGCAGGGTGCTCATCAGCAGGTAACGGCCGCGGCTGAAGCAGTTGACGGGCGGTTTCTCGGGATTTTTCCCGTCGTTTTTGCGGCTCGCTTCGATCCGCTTTTCGCGATTGAGCTTTGCGGCGGCCGTTCCGGCCTGTTCCGGGGTTGCGAATTCCGCCACGAGCAGCGTGTTGCCGTAAGCGGCCCGGTGCAGTCCGGCGAGGTAATTTCCGATGGCGTGTTCGGCTCCGGCCCCGTCCCAGGCGCCGGGCCGGTGGTATTTGACCGCGCAGACCCGCAGCGGTTCGCTGCCTGTGTGTTCGAGGAGGCCGCGTCCGGGTTCGGCGGAACAGTCGGTGACGCCGATCCGCGTCCAGCCGGCGGCGCTTTGCGGCACGAAGCCGGGCAGCGCGATCCTGTGCACGAGCGGTTCGCGGTCGAGCAGCGTCGTTTCGAGGCGTTCGACGCGCCCGGCCGCGACGAGCCCGTTGACGAGGCTCGAATCGAGGAACCGTTCGGCCGCGGCCGCGATTCCGGCCGGCGTCGTGCCGGTGATCAGCACCAGTTCGGTTTCAAACGGCGGCCGGTCGATATAGCGGCTGTGAAGGAACGGGTTCGGGCCGCTCTCGATCCAGCCGAGATTCCCGGAAAAACGGCCGAAGCCGAAGGCGTAGACGGTGCCGTTTTCGAACCGCGCCTCGTGTTGCAGAATCCGCCTGACGAGCGGGTCGTCCGGTTCCCCGATGACGACGAGGTGGCGGTACGCGAGCCGCTCCGGGTCGCCGGCGGCGAAGGCTTCGTTGAAATGGCCGCTTTCGACGTTTTTTCCCTCCGACAGTACCTTCAGGAGCGGATGGCTTCCGGCCGCCGCGGCGATGCGTTCGAAGGCCGTCCGGACTTCCGGCGGTGCGTTTTTCGCGGCGGTGATTGCAAGCGAACGCTCCGGTGCGGCGAATACGGCCGGACACAGAATGGCGGCGAGCAGAAGTTTCGACAGGTATTTCACGGCAGTTCCTCCAGCATGACGAGTTCCCCGTCTCCGTTGCGGAGCGGCACTTCGATGATCCATTCGTCGTTTTCCTGACGGACGGCGAACGGCAGGTGGTCGTTCAGCCCGGTCGCCGCGGCGCTTCGCGCGCCGGGGGATTTCCGGACCCGCAGTTCGACCCGGCGGGCGGATTCGGCCAGGTCCTCGACCGTGAGGAATGTTTTTCCGGCCGAGGTGAAGCCGTATCCGGCGCTTCCGGCCGGATAGCGCAGACGGCAGCGCGGATCGCGGTAGGCGGCACGCACGATTTCCCCGGCGAGTTCTTCGGTCAGCTCCTCCGGGCGGATGCCGACGGCGATGCCGTGCCTGCCGGCGGAGACCCGGCCGTCTCCGGCTCCGTCCGGGAACAGCGGAGCGAGCAGCGGCGGCAGCGGCCTGCGTTCGGTGAAGACGATCAGCATGTCTCCGTCTTTGACCCGGCCGGCGACCGAAGCGAGTTCACCGTCGTTCAGCGTTGACGGCATCGGCAGGATCAGCGGCAGCTTTTCGCCCGACTTTGCGAGGTTCGCCGTATTTGCTGCGCACGGGATGCTGAGCCCGGCGTTGTGCAGTTTGCCGATCACTCCGGCGAGTTTGCGGACCAGCTCATCCGCTTCGCGGCTGTCGCCCATGCCGCCGCCCGAAAAGATGGTTTTGTCCGGATTGCTCAGAAAGTCGGTTCCGACGATCAGCGCGAAGCCGACCGCTCCGTCCGGACCGATCAGGCTCTGGCGTTCGGCCGCGTTCCAGTTCTGCTGCCAGTCGTTCGCGGTCTGGACATAGGAGTTGTAACCGTTCATGCCGTAGCCGTAAGTGTGCATCGAGCCGTAACTGCCGTCGGAGCGCAGCGTGCCGCGCCAGCCGCGGACCAGCTGGTGGCGGCGGGAGCTTTCGGTCGTTCCCGCAGGCCCGTACCAGTGCGGATTGTTCAGCAGCGTGTTGTCCCAGCCCCAGACGAAATTGGCCTGAAGCCGCCACTCCGGATTGAAGGCCTGGTGGATCATCTGCCGTCCGGCCGTCAGGGCGAAGTCCTCCTGAAGCGCGCCCCAGGTGTCGTCGTCGGACATGCCGGAGAGACATTCGCCGATTTCGGCCGCGGCTTCCGGCGGCAGGAGCGGGATGCCCTGCGCATTCATGACCATCCGCTTGCCTTCTCCCTCGATGGCGGAACGCAGGCTGCGGAACGACGCGAGGTAGTTGTCGAGCTGCCGCCGCGCGAACGGGTGGCTGTGAAAGCGTTCGATCTCCTTCAGCAGCTCCCGGCGGGTCCGGCCGGCCAGTCCCCGGCGGCCGGTACGGCGCAGGTGACGGTCGAATTCGACGATCTCCTGCATCGAATACATTGAATTCAGCGACGGGCCGGTATCCCAGCGGTCGCCGTTCGAGATATCGACGGTTTTCGCCTTTTCCCATGCCGGAGTGCCGCGATTCAGCGCGACGAGGCTCGGCGCGGCTGCCTCGAAGAAGCGTTGTCCGTTCGGAAAACATCCCCACGGATTCGCGTAGTGGCTGAAGTCGTTTTCGGTGAGAAACAGCTTCTCGGGCGCGATCGAGCCGTTGCGGCTGACCTGCTTGAGCCGGTTCGCATAGCAGTAGACCTTGTCTTCTGGCTCCCCCCAGTTTCCCCGGGTGTCGCGCGAACCGGTGCCGAGCGCGAAGTAGGAGCGCACACCGCGGGTCACGATCGCCTGCACCCGGAAGGTGTCGCGGACCGGGCGGGCTTCGAGGACGTTCCGCAGCGGTGCGGCCGGGTCGATCACGAGCAGCGGCAGCGCCGCGACGACCGTGCCGGAGCCGTCCACCGCTTCGATCCGGCACGGTGCGATGCCGTGCGCGGGCAGCTCCGGGAGCCGGACCGCGAATTCGCGGCGGAGCTGTCCGCCCGGCGCGGCCGTCAGTCCCGGCAGAGACGCGATGATGACGGGGGCGCTTCCCGGCGCGAGCAGCCGGAGCGTGAGGTCCACGCTCCGCGCTCCGGCCGGAATGGGAGTTTCGGCGCCGTACAGTTCGATTTCGGTGAGCGCCGGTTCGACGCGCCGGAGCTCCCTGCGGCCGCTTTCGCTCCACGGAAATTCGAGCACCCACTCTTTCGCTTCGGCCGGCTTGAAGTCGAGCTCGGCACGCAGGCGGCGGAAGGCGGCGTCGAGCCGGTCGTTCCGGTACACCTCGCGGCCGTCGGCGCGCAGCGTGAGGGCGCCGGGTGTATTCAGCAGCTCTTTGCGCCGCTCATGGGCGCCGGAAAGGACGATGCGGCTCAACCGGACCGGCTCGGGGAAGCGGAAGGTCACGCGGCTGGTTTCGCCCTTGCGCCCGCGCCAGACCGCCGAATCGCGGATCATGTCGCGTGGCTCCATGCCGGATGACGCGCGGTCGTTCAGCATGCGGCCGGAGCAAATGGCCAGCGGGGCGAGATTGCGGAAGTTGCGATTGAGTTCGAGCGTCAGTTTCGCCGTTTCACCCGGACGGTAGGCGTAATTGGAGACCCGGAAGCCGCCGCGGTATTCCATGCGGAGCTGCTCCGGTCCCGGCCCCGGCAGCGTCCGCCGCTTTTCGCCGAGTTCGTCGGCTGAGAGCCGTATGGAAAATTCCGGCGTGAAATCGGCCGGGAGCCGGGTTTCGGCCAGGATGGCGTCTCCGGCGGGCGTGAGGATGGCGGCCCGAAGCTGGAGTGCGTCGCATGCGTCGAGCAGCTGCGGCGAAAGCGGCCCGGGAGCCGGCAGCGGCAGCGGCAGTGTTCCCCGGCCGCCCGGCGGCAGATGCAGGGTTCCGCCGAGGTCATCGAGCAGTGTGCCGTCCCAGCCGGAGGGACGGACCACGACCGGCAGAGCCAGCGCGTTCTTTCCGGGATTGGCGGCTGAAATCAGGAGCGCGCGCTTGTCGCGGTCGACGGTGAATTCGACTCCGGCGATCGCGGGCGCTTCGGCTCCGGCCGGTTCGGCTCCGGCCAGATAACGGAGGACGTCGGCCCAGAATTCCGGCGTGCCGGAATTGAGTTCCGAGGCGAAGAGCGCGACGCGCCCGGCACCGTACTGCCCGGTGATGAGCAATGATTCTCCGGCAGGGTCGTCGGCCCTGAGCCGCGTTTTCCAGTTCCGGTTCAGCAGCGGGCGGCTGTGGAACGCCTCGCCCGGCTTGCGCGGAAGTTTCAGGTACGGAATGTCGCGTTCAAGGCATTCGAGGCGGGTTTCGCCGCGTTCCGCCGCGTGGACCGGGCGCAGCCGCCAGCGGTAACCGGTGCGGAACACGGGAGCTTTCCGGAAAAACGCGCGGTCGTATTCTCCGGTTCCGATGCCGGGTTCCGCATTGCCGCGATGGCCGAGCTGCATCAGGCTCTGCCAGGCGGAACTCGGGGAGAGCGGCGTGAAGCGGAACGCCGCGCTGCCGGGCGTGCGCCCGAGCGTGATCAGCAGCGCATTGCCGCGCCGGACGTGCTCCGCGATCGCCTCGAGCCGCGGCTGGTCGAGCTGCGTTCCGGCGGCGTCGGCCTGCCAGACGAGGATTTTCGGCAGCCGGTCGAGCCCGGTGCTTCGGGCGGCGGAGAGCTTTGCGCGCCCGGCTCCGGCCGCGAATGCGGCAGCGCCGGACGGGTCGGCATTCACGCATTCGATTGTGGCCGCCGCTGCTGCGGCGCCGGAGAACAGGAGCAGTCCGAGCGTGAGGCGGATGGTATGGAAAATCATCTGATCAATATCCGATCTGCCAGTCGAAGAGGTTGCGCTTCAGCGACTCCGTGAAGAATACCGCGGACGGGATCGCCTTGACGTTCAGCCCCGACATCAGCGCATTGCGTCCGCCGCCCTGGCCGGGATGGCCGTTTTCTGGCTTGAAATCCCACCATGCGGCGGTCGGCCCGGCGCTGTACTGGTTCTGGGAGACGCCGCCGTCCTGATACCGGTCGGCCAGCAGCACGGCGTTGCCGTGCTGGTTGGAGGCGGCCAGTTCGGGCGAATTGATTTTGACCTTATCCAGCCGGAACGCCTGGTCGTTCGGGATGGGCAAATTTCCGGTGGTCAGGACGTTTTCGGCGCTGCGTCCGTTGTTGAACGCATAGCTGAGCTTGGTCTTCTTCCCGCCGGCGGGCGGCAGCGGGTCGAGCGGGCAGGCGAGGTATTTGGCCGAGGTGGAGAAACGCTTGTCGTGCCGCCCGTCGCCGCCGGCCGCAGTGACGATGTTTTCCTCCCACGAGAACCACTCCGTTTTGGAGTCCTTGCGCGGCGGAAACCATTCGCCGGTATCGTAGTTCAGCAGGGCCACGCCGATCTGCTTGAGGTTGTTCATGCAGGCGGTCGATTTGGCCCGCGTCCGCGCCTGATTCAGTGCGGGCAGCAGCATCGAGGCGAGAATCGCGATGATCGCGATGACGACGAGGAGTTCAATCAGTGTGAACGGTTTCGGGACTTTCATGGTGGATTCCTTTCTGTTCCTGAGACAATATGGGGTCTTTGAGAAGTGTATTCTCTGCATTTGGGTCTGATTCGGTTGTGTGCTGCGTTCAGACGACTTCGCGCAGGAAGTCGCGCAGGTGATGTTTCCGGGCCATGCTCCGGGAGCGATGAAAACGTTCGATGATCGGGGCTGCGGTGCGGATGCCCTCTTCCGTGGAGATTTCCCCCGCGATCAGCGGCAGCAGGACCGGATCGATCAGGAGGTCGCCGAGCTCCGTCCAGGCCGCCTCTGTGCAGCGCCGGAACGGCTGGCGGCGGTACTGGCGGATCAGCGCCGCGAGTTTCGGGGCGCGGAGAAGCTCCGTCTCAAGCTGTCCCGCGAACGGCGAAAGACCCATCAGCGCATCCATCTGCGCAAGCTGGAATTCGGCGGAGACGAGATATTCGAAGAACCTCCGTTCGGCCGCGCTGACCGTCGCCGTGCCGAACAGGGCGGCGCGGGCGATGAATACGCCGTTGGTTGCTCCGGCCGCATAGGGCAGGGGGGCGATCTGAAACCCGTTTCCGGGTTCGAGCAGCCGGAAGCTGTTCCAGTGGTGCGTGAAGTCGATGAGCCCGGAGAGCCGGCCGCTTTGCAGCAGCGGCGCGTGCGGTTCCTCCGGCGAAATCTCATGGTTGATCAGATCTTGCCGCGCATAGAACGCGAGCGCATTGAAATAGTTGTAAAGCTCTTCGCTCGTTTCGATTCCGGCGGGCGTGCGGCCGACCGCGTCGACGACGCCGCAGGCGGCGGCGAGCCAGTCGTTGCGTGGCGGCAGCAGACTCCGTCTGCCGAGTGCGGCACGGACCCGTTCAAGCCAGGCCGCAACCGTTTCGCCCTCGGCCGGAACCAGCGGATTCCGGTCGGAGCCGCGGTAGACGAATGCGTGCATCTGGACCTGATACGGCAGACAGAGACTCCAATCCCAGTCGGCGAACTGTTCGAGCGCTTCCCTCCGGACGGCATCGAGCCGGTCGTTCCCGAAGATTTCGTTCAGCGGGACCGCGGGGGGCAGCTTGGCCAGCCGGGGCAGGCGGAGCGCCGCTCGGGTGCCGGCCGGAATTGCGGACGACCCGGAGTCGCAGAACCGCGCCCGAATCCGGCAGGACGGATTCTTCTGCTCGAATGAGCGGAAACGTTCGAGCCAGAAGCCGGTCTGGTGCGGCAGATTTTCGAACACCGTGACCTCGATGACCTCCTCCCGCGCGGTTGCGGCCGCAACCGCGCAGCCCGGGCGCGGATTGACCCGGCTGCCCTTCTGCGGATAATTCGTCACGAGTCCGCGTTTTTCGAGTTCCTGCAGCGCAATCTGGACCGAGGCGGGCGAGATGCCGTATTGGGCGGCCAGTTCGCGGCGGCTCGGCAGCCGGTCGAGAAAGCCCGGCGCACCGGCCTGGATCAGCGCGGAGAGCGTTTCTATGAATTCCTGTATTTTAGTCGTGTTCCGCATGGGATAAACTCCGTTTTTTAATCATTTGTATAATATTATGACATAAATCCTCCCGGAAGTCAAGGGCAGAACCCAAAAAAAATTGGAAAAAAATACAGATAAGTTCGTTTCTGAATCGATATTTGAGCTTGGATTTCGTTTTTGATGATTTTAATTATTCAATTGTATAATTATTATTGTGAAAAAAATCCGCGCACCGGAAGGCGGCTGCGGAATCATCCGTTCATGAATGCGGAACAAAAAGAGCCGCCCGCAGGCGACCCTTGCATCGAGTGCGGTTATTTCAGCGGGCGGCCGTAGATCTCCAGCTCGTCGAGATAGCCGCCCTTCGCGGTCGGGTACTTGATCCGGACGAGAACGTAACGGCCTTTCGCCGGTTCCGTTTTCACCATTGTCCAGCCGCCCTCGTCCCAATCGGGCTTCGGCGCTTTCGCAACTGTCCGGAAACTCTTTCCGTCCTCACTGACTTCGACTTCAATGCCGTTCGGAAAAGCGGGTGCGCCTTTTCGCAGATTGACGGCGGTGACCTCATATGCCGACTTCAGGTCGAACACGACCTCCGCCTCCGGCATCGCAAAGGTGACGCGGCGGCTCCACCAGTCGAGCCCGTCGGTCAGCCCGTTTCCGGAGCGGCCCGGCGTTTTGTTCGAGCTCGGGTCCTTGACATATTGTCCGTCCGGCAGTTCCTCCGGGAAGTTGTAGATATATTCGGCTCCGGTCCGGATCGCGAAATCGCGCGGAAAGCGGCCGTCCGTGGCGTTGTCCGAAAGCAGGTGGTCGAACTTCTTCGGGTCGAGCCGCATGCCGACCGACTGATGAATCACCCCCGTGCGCGCTCCCCCGGCCGTAAACTCCGCCACCAGCGGATAGACGAAATTCGGGCGGAAATGGGCGCTCGACTCCGGAATCGTGACCTGAAAGGTGAATTCGCGCAGTTCGCCCGGCTTCAGGGCGGCAGTGTCGAACTTCGCCGGTTCCGCCTTCCAGTCCGCTGGCGCGCGAAGCGTCACGGCGCCCGCCGCAAGTTCGGTCGTCCCCGGGTTCGCCAGCTGCACTTTCACCTTCACCGTTTCGCCCGGGACAAGCTCCGGCGTCGCCGGGTCGGACTTCGCGGCATGCCGCGGATTCAGGACCGCAATGCCGAGCAGCGGTTCCGGCGTCGTGAAGCAGTAGAGGATTCCGGCGGTCTTTACCTCCGGCAGCGCGAACGCCGCGCCGTCGGCCGTGCGGGTGAACGCGACCTTCTCGAGCAGCGCGCTTTCGGCCGGAGCCCAGAAGGCGTGCGTGAATTTCGCGGCGGCGGGCAGCGCGACGGTCAGCGTTCCGGCCGGAAGTGCAAAGCGGGTCGCGCCGGCGACGGCGATTGCGAGGTTGCCGTCCGCCGTCATCTGCGGCTGCTCGACCCGGAGCCGGTCTCCGCCGGCGGTCGAATGCGCATAGGCCGGTTTCACTCCGCCCCGCTTCAGCCAGCCGCCGAAGAAGTTCGACACCACCATCGGTTCGACCGATTCGGGGCGCAGCGCGCCGAGGCGGGTGGTGAACCAGAACGATTTCCCTTTGCCGTAATCGTTGCCGACCACCTGGGCGGCCTTCGCGTTGTGGAACAGATCCTCCGCATTCAGCAGCTTCCCGGTCGTCGTCTCATACAGGATTTTGCCGTCGCCGCGGATCACGTTGCCGTATTCGGTGTTGTACCAGACGTCGTCCGGCGAAACCTCGATGCCGGTATAGACGCCCTTGTGCCGGAGCCCGAGCACCTTTTCCAGCCCGCGAGCTTCGAGATGGTGTTCATCGAAACTGCCGGCGCGCATGTCGGAATAGAGTTTGCCGCCGGCCTGCACGAATGCTTCGATGTCGGCGCATTCCTTCGGACTCAGGTGTTCGGCGCCGACCAGGAACAGCGCGCCGTACTGCTTCAGGAAAGCCGGATTGAGCTTTCCGTACGGAATTACATCGACCCAGTAGCCGGCGTTGCGCAGATGGCTGTAGACCGAAAGACGGTTGTTGGTCGAATAATCCCAGCGGCTGACGCCGGTGTCGTTCGCAAGCAGAATGTCGCGCTGCGGCATCAGCATTGCGATGCGCGGCACGCCGGCGGCCGGTTCGGCCTTCGCCCAGAACGGTTCGGAGCGGTGGATCATCGCCGCATAGCGCGTCAGGTAGTGGAAGCGGCTGCGGCGCACGCCGTCCGGAGCCGTGAGCCCGAAGGTCGAATAGTCGTTCTTTGCGCCGAAGTATCCGAGCACGAAAAAGTTGCCGCCTTTGTAGCCGTTCGACGGCAGCCGCCAGTAGCTCTGCGCGAACTGCCAGCCGGGACCGGCGTGATTGTTCGCCTCGCCGGAAAATACGCCGTAACGGAACTTGCGCTCCGCCGGGTCGTTCGGCAGGATGCAGTGGTAAAGATAGTTCATCTCGTAGGTGTTGCGGTCGCCGTGGCCGTACTGGTCGATGCCGTACCATCCCTTGCTGAGATCACGGGTGCGGTCGGCGAGAATTTCGTGGTTCAGCGCACGGTTGCGGACGACCGACTGCATCTCGATCGTGCACTGCGTCGATTTGGTGACGACGGCGCGATGGTCCGGGTCTCGTTCCTGAATCGCCTTGAAGTAGTCGCGGATGAAATCGGCGTAAGCCTCCTCCTGAAACCGGCGCCAGTCGAGCCACGCGCCGGGCTTCAGGGTGTATTCGGCGACCTTCGGCGGCTGCGCGTCGGCAAACGCCTTGTACGTTTCGCCCCAGGCGCGGTTCAGTTTCGAAAGGTCGCCGCCATACGCCTTTTCGAGAAATGCGCGGAACGCCGTTACGGCCTCCTCCGAATAGTCGAGCGGCGGCTCCCATTCGTTGTCGATCCCCCAGATGAAGACGCTGCCGCGGTCTCCCTGCTTCATGACGGAGTCGACCGTCGCGGCGGCGGCGTCGAGCACGTACTGGCGGGTGGCCGGGTCGAAGTAGCGGATCATCTGGCGGCCGTATTCCCTGCCGGAGTCGCTGACCGGGCGCTTGATCGTCCCGTAGTGCTTCGTCTCCGATGAGTTGTAGACCGTGTGCGCGGCCCAGACGTTGAAGAAGAAGAGCCCCTTTCCATTCCCGGCCTTCCGGTAGGCGCACGGTTTGCCGTCCTTGAATTCGTAACAGCAGTGCGAGGTTTCGCAGAGATTCAGCCCCGCAAACGGCAGCAGCCGGAAACGGTGGTCGCCGAGAACGCCGATCGGGAAATAGCCCTCCGCGGGAACGAGCTCCGGCGAAAGCTGCGTCGAGCAGGCGTCGGCCTTTTCGAGCGGATCGAGCGCGAATGCCGCCGAGGCCGCCGCCAGCGCGGCCAGGGTCAGTCGTAGTTTCATAAGTCGATTCTCCTTAAAATCTGATTCCGTAAACCATGAGCGGGGCGCCGGAAAGCTCGAGCGTCACTTTGCCGTTGACCGCCCGGACCGTCTTCGCGCGGCCGATCGGGTCGATGACCGTGACGGTGTCGCCGGCCGCGTCGAAGACCGCCTTCCGGCGGCTCTTCCAGGTGTCGACCCACGGCTCGGTGCCGGCGAACTCCTTCGTCCGCTCGGTCAGGAAAAATCCGTCGGTGCGGTCGTAGACGAATGCGAGCGGCCCGCGCGGCGTCGAAAAGCCGATGCCGCGCACCTTGCCGCCGAAATCGAGGTATTTGACGAACTTCGCGCCGTCCAGCGCTTCGGCGACGGCCGCGTAGGCGAGCAGCGACGGCTTGACCGTGCCGTCCCGCATCAGCAGCCCGTAGTGGTATTCGCTGTCCTTGTGGTTCACGCCGCCGAGGTCGTGCCAGACCGAATCGTGGAGTTGGTAGAACTGGATCGACTCCGCTCCTTCCGCCAGGCCGATCGCGTAGGTCAGGATCACGTTCTCCGCCGCATGCCGGTACGAATCCTTCCAGGAGTCGTTCGGACAGGTGGCGGCGTAGACCTCCGAAAGATGCATCGTCTTGATGCCGAGTTCATCCATCGCCTTGCGCCAGCGGCGGATCGCGCCGAGGTAGGTCCAGCCGTCACCCTCATAATCCGGCGTCATGTTGCCGCGGCCGGGATGCATCGCCACTCCGCCGTCCATCAGCGGAACTGCGCCGTTTTCGGCCATGAGCTTCAGGAACGCCGTGTCGGCTCCGGCCATGCCCATGCCGATGATTTTGAGCTCCGGATCGTGTTCGTCACGCACCTTTTTGAGCTCCCGCAGGAGTTCGACGTAACGTCTGGCGCGGCGCCGCTTCTCTTCGGCGCTTTTTGCGCTCATGTTCCATTCGTTGCAGAATTCGATCTCCGGATTCCGCCGTTCCGCGGCGCGTCTGACCATCTCGCCGATCCGTTTCGCCGCCTGCGCCGGGGAGTCGTCCGGGCCGATGCTTGCATGGTCGAGCGCCAGAATCCCGTACTGTCCGGTCACGCGGTTGTCGCCGTGACGAAGAATCCGGACCCCCATGCGCTGCATCAGCGCATACACATCCTTCTCGGACGGGATCATGAAGTAGGCCGACAATGCGAATTTGCTCTCCCGCCGATGCCGATACTCGTGCGGCGGCAGGATCGCCAGATTCGTGCGGCTGAAAATCTCCTTCTCCCCCGGAATGACGGCCTTCGCCTCGACGAAATAGATCGTCCGCTCCGCTTCCGGCAGCCGGAACGTGAGTTCCTTCGTTTCGAACGGCTTCAGCATGAGCTGCTTGGACTCTTTCAACACGGTTTTTCCGTCGAAGTCGCGCCCGATAATCTCGAACGCCACGCCCTGTTTCGGGCGGTTGTACGGATTCGACACCTGGACTTTCAGCTCCGGAGAGCCCGATTCCCAGAGGTTGAACGGCTTCTCCGTCGAGAGCCGCAGCCCGAGCGGGCGCTTGTGGAAAAGCGCAACCGCCTCGTAATCCTCCAGTTCCGGCGCGCAGACCAGGAATTCGAGCGAAGCCGTGAACTTTCCGTCTTCCTTCTTCGTGAAGCCCGGATGCTCGGACCAGCCGTTCGAATAGTTCGCGTTGCCGCCGAGCAGCAGCCAGAGCGCGGTATTTTCGTTCCGGAAGCTCCGGAAATAGCCGTCGCGCACTTCGAACGGAATGCCGCCGTGCTCATGACGGGTCCAGAGTCCGGACTTGTAGACCTTCGCCGACTTCTTCGTCCCCTTCAGCGGCAGGAGTTCGAGCATGATGCCGCCGGTTTTGACCGGCTTCGGCGCGTCGAGCCGCCAGTCGAGCCGGATATGGCCGTCCGGCAGCGCCCTGAGCGTACCTTCGAGGGCGACCTTGCCGGAGTCGTCCCGGTCGATGCGGTAGACGATTTTGAACGTGTCCTTCGCGGTCTGCTCGACCCTGACCGGAACCGCGACGGGGGAAGACCACGCGAAGTCGAGCTTGCCGATCTTCAGGACGGGGGTTCCCTCATAGTCGCGGACGATTATGTCCCCGCCGGAAGCGAGCACCGCGTATTCCGGATAGACGATTTGGGATTCAGGGGCCGCAAAGACCCCGGCCGCCCCGAGCAGGGCGGCAGCGAACAGCAGAAATTTTTTCATCATGAAGCCGGATTATTTCTTTGGGTTCTGAGCGGCGGCGTAGACCTTTTCGCCGATTTTCAGGGTTGCGGAAACGGCGGAGCCGCCGGGTTCAAATGCGAATTTTTTTACTTCGCCGGGCTCGAACGAGACGGTCCGGTCTTTGCCGTCCAGCGACAGTTCGGCGTCCCTGACCGCCTTGTAGCCGAGGTTGCGGATGACGAGTTCGTTTTCCGTGAAGCTCATCGAAACCGGGTCGTTGCGGAAAACCGCCGCGACGTCGGCGCCGGAGAAGTCGGAGGGCGTGATGATGAAATCGAGTTCCGACGTATAGGTGCCGTCGCCGTTCTTCCGGAAGCCGCCGTGTTCGGCCCAGCCGCTGCTCCAGCCCGCATTGCCGGGCAGCCTGAGCCAGAAGGTTTCGTTCCCGTTCGCAAACGGGCGGAAGGTGCCGCCTTTTGCCGGAGAGAGCCGGCCGCCGAAGGGGCGGACCTTCCAGACCGTCGCCTCGTAATTCGGCTTCTTGGCCGTGCCGTCCTGCCCGAGAATCTCCATCATCATGCCGTCCGGCCTGACCTTCGGGGAGACGAGCGTGTAGACGATCTTCACGCGGTTGTCGCCGGTCGTGCAGAGCGCCGAAAGCGTGATGCCTTCGGCGTCGGCCTTCGCCTTCGCATTCTGTTCCGGCGTCTTTTTCGGGTCGTCCGGCACCGAGACCGCATAGTCGATCTTCATCGTATTGTCGTCGACGACCTCGGCGGAGGCGGGCGTCGCGGCTTGCGGCGTCCAGGTGTAGAACAGTTTCCCGATCAGCATTCTGCGGCGATTCTGACTGTCCTGGATGAACAGTTTGTCTTTCGCAAACTCCAGCGTGTAATCGTCTCCGGCCTTGATTTTCGCCTGTTCGGCGGCGTGGCCGAACGTCCCGGCGAAGATGGCGGCGCAGAGCGTCAGCTCCTTCCAGCTCATATCGTGTTTCCTCCCTTATGAACGTTTTTGCATGTCAGGCAAATCCTGATCGGATATCCGTCTTAAAGCGCCAGCTGCCAGACCGTTCCCCAGTACCAGTCGGTCGGGACCAGCAGGTCGCGGCGCGGAACCAGGTGGATCCGGTTCGGGTTCTGCATATAGCCGAGCCCTTCGACGTGACCGTCGACCATCGCGAAATTGCTTGAGGCGCCGAAGTGGTCGCGGATCGAATTTTCGGACGTCGCAATCCGCGACGACGTGTTTTTCAGGTTCGACACGCCGTCGATGCAGGTCGGCGTCCCGTACTCCAGCACCGCCACGGTTTTGGAGGGGGCGTCGCAGCGCGAGACCTTCCCGCCCGCATTTGGTTTTTTCCACTGGTCCACGTGCATGAGCAGCCGGCCGTTCATCGAATAGAAGGTCCTGCTGTTGTCGGTCATGCACCAGTCCTTCAATTTGCCGAGGCCGAGGCCGAGGCGCCAGCCGTCGGTATTGTCGCTGACCGGATTGTGGCCGTTGTACGGGCAGGCGAAGATCTTTTCCCCGAAACCGTAGCGTTCGATCGAATAGTGCATCCAGTAGGTCGACTGGTATTTGATGCCGTCTCCCTGCTCTTTATCCGTCGGCGCCGGCAGTCCCTTGTGAGTCGGAAACTGGTCGTTGAAGTCGCCGGTATAGAGAATCAGTCCCTGCGCCATCTGCTTCATGTTGCTCTTGCACTTGGTCACATGGGCGGATGTCCGCGCCTTCTGCAGCGCCGGCAGCAGCATCGAGGCGAGAACTGCGATGATCGCGATCACCACCAGGAGTTCGATCAGTGTAAAGGCGGCATTTTTCTTCATGGCTTCCTCCGTCACATAATGATGAATAGGTCGGGTGCGACTCTAAAGAATACCGACTGCGATTTGACGCAATGAAAAGAGATCCGATTTCCCGGCCTCCGGCCGCGACGCTTTTCCATTTCTCCCACTGCCGATTTTTTCCTTTATACGGAGCCGACCGCGTTTTTTCCATATCGGGCCGTATTGTTTCGTCTGCATCACGCATTCATCGTTATGCTGCGCCGGATCATTTCGCCCGGCATTTCACGGAATTCCCCATCGTCAACTCAAGCGGGAGCACGATTTTATAGGGGCGGTCATCCTTGCCGCTCGAACTCATCATCTGGTAAATGCGCTGGGCCGATTTGATTCCGAGCTCGCGCGGATAGATGTGCAGGTGCGTGATTTCGAGTCCGAAAACATTGTCTATCGTATCGTCGAATGTGATGATGCTGTAATCCTCGGGGCAGGAGAGTCCGCACGACTTCAGCTCCCGGCAGACCACCGCCGCCGCGCTCGCGTGCGAAGTGATGATCGCCTCCGGACAGTGCCCCGATTCGAGCCATTCGCGGAAACAGACCGCGACCTCGCTGTCGTCGGAGGTTTTCGGGGTGCGGCTCTCGAAGTTCTCGAATCCGAGCGAATCGATCGTCTGGACCATCACGCCGCTGCGGCGGCGCAGGAACGAACGGGCTTTGTCGGAGCCGCAGAGAAATCCGATCCTCCGGAAACCGCACTCCACCAGATGCCGGGCCGCCATCACGCCGCCGGCGAAATCGTCGAAGCAGACCGAGTTCAGCGGGATATCCTGCCGGTCGGTCGAAATCAGCACCGGCATGACGCCGGCCTCCACCAGCCGGTCGATGATTTCGCTGGCCGGATTGCCGATCACCAGCACGCCGTCCGCATTGACCAGGCGGTTGAAAATCATCTCGTTTTCCTCGTGGTGCATGATCTCGTCCGGCTCCCATGTGCAGATATTCATCCGCACATTGCCGTGCCGGCTGAAAAAGCTCTGCACGCCGCGCAGCGCTTCCGCCATGAAGTCGAGGAGCAGCATGTTCTTCTGTTCGGCCAGCGGGCAGAGCAGAAGTTCGACATTGAACATGCGCTGCTCGATCCGCGCCTCGCGCTTCCTCGCAATCGAACTCGCATCATACCCGAGATTCTCCACTGACGTCATGACGCGGCGGCGGGTGTGCTCGTCAACCTGTCCGCGACGGTTCAGAACCCGGGACACGGTTGCGATCGACACACCGGCGGCCTCCGCCACCTGAATCAATGTCACCGGTTGTCTAACTGCCATTTCCATCTCCAGACATTTTTTCTGAAATTTACTGTAAATATTATGACTTATGTTTCGCCGGATGTCAAGCCTTCATCCGATATTTTATCTGAAAAAATGATTCGTGTCAGTTCGGCGGCCCCGAAATCCAGAGCGGCCGCCAGTAGTCTTCGACCGGACGCAGCCAGCTTTCAAGCGGGGCGAACACCAGGCCGCGCGGGTTTGCTCCGAACGAAAGGGTTTCGAGGTGGCCGTCGGCCATCGCGAAATTTGAGCCGGTATTCTGGTGGTCCCGCAGGTTGAACTCCGCGCCGTAACGGCTCAGGCTGCTGTTGTATTTCTTCGTGCCGTCGACGAAGGTCGGCACATGGTATTCGAGCACCATGATGCTTCGGCTCGGAATATCGAATTTACTGACCTTGCCGGAGTTGCCGTTCCGGTTCCACTTTTTCTGCATCGACAGCAGCCCGTTGATCGAATAATTCGTCCGGCCGGAATCCATCCGCTGGGAATCTCCGATCCAGCCGAGTCCCGGGACGAAGTTTTCGAGGGTCGTCACCGGACGGACCACGTTGCCGGGACAGGCGAATATTTTGTCCCCGCTGCCGTAATGGTTCCTGAGCTGCCACATCCACCAGGTCGAATTGTAGTCGCCGTCCACCGTCGCGCGGCCGCCGTGACACGGCATCTGATCTTTGTAATCCGAGGCGTAGAACTGAATTCCGGAGACCAGGTTCTTCATGTTGCCTTTGCACTTCGACGTGTAGGCCCGCAGCCGCGCCTTGTGCAGCGACGGAAGCAGCATCGACGCGAGAATCGCGATGATCGCAATCACCACGAGCAATTCGATCAATGTGAAACGGGAGGGGCGCCGCACTCCGTTTTTCCGGTTCATCTCCTTCATGTTTTTTCTCCCAGCCATGGTTTTGATTCGGACAGACATCTCGGGCTTTCCTTATTTGACCTGTTGGTGTTTTTTTGTTTTGCTGTAAAATTACTTTTATTTTCTGTAAATATTATGACTCATTTTACAGAAAATGTCAAGTCGATTTTGAATAATAACCGGAAAAAAACAGGATTTCAACTGTGTTCGGAAACCGGCCGCCGATCCGGAACTGTACCGCCGCCGCCGGGGTTTTCCGTGCATTTTCCGCCGGAACGCTTGATTTTTTAACGGAAAATACTATAATAATTAGGTACAGCTAATGCGTAAGGGAGGATCATGATCATGGAATTCTATTTCGGCTTCATCCATCATTGGGACAAAATCCTGGTCGGACTGCTGGCGCTCGGCGCGCTTTATCTGCTGATCCGGAAATTCCGTAAGGGCGAGTGCAACTGCGGCAGCTGCTCGAAAAGCTGTCCGGCGAAGAAATTCAAGGAGCGCTGAGTCTTTATGAGCAAGCTGAGTTTCGATGTCACCGGCATGCACTGCGCGTCGTGCGCGGCGGCCGTGGAGCGCGCCGTGAAAAAGCTGCCGGGCGCCTCCGATGTCTACGTGAATTTCGCGGCGAACCGCCTGACGCTCGAAGCCGCGCCGGAACTCACGCCGGAGCAGGTTGCCGATGCGGTCAGAAAGGCCGGATTCGGGGCGGAACCGGTTCCGGCGCTCCCGGTTCAGACTGCCGCGCCGGAAGAGGAGGCCGAAGCCCGCCGGGAGACCTTCCGCTTCACGGCGGCGATCGTCTTTGCGGCGCTGCTCAGCTATGTCGCAATGTATGAGATGCTGCATCTGCCGTTCTTCCCGCTGAAGCCGGAGTGGAATGCGCTGATTCAGATCCTGCTGCTGCTGCCGGTCGTCGTCGCCGGATTCCGTTTCTACACGAGCGGCTTCCGGGCGCTTTTCCGCGGCAGCCCGAACATGGATTCGCTGATTGCCTCCGGCACCGGAGCCGCGATCGTCTATTCGCTGTGGCTCTGCGCCGAAGGCCGGTTCGGCCACCTCTATTTCGACACGGCCGGGATGATCGTCGCGCTGATCATGCTCGGCAAATATCTCGAGGGACGCTCGCGCCGCAAGGCTTCGGGCGCGATCCGCGAACTCATGCGCCTCGCGCCGGAGACGGCGATCCGGATTGAGGACGGCCGCGAGCGTGAAATTCCGGCCGCCTTCGTCCGCAAAGGCGACCTGCTCCGCGTAAAGCCCGGCGCCCGGATTCCGGTCGACGGCACGACGGTCGAAGGCACGACGTCGGTGGATGAGTCGATGCTCTCCGGCGAGTCGATGCCGGTCGACAAGGTTCCCGGCGATCCGCTGACCGGCGGCTCGATCAACCGGAACGGCTCCATCGTCATGCGGGCGACCCGGGTCGGGGACGAAACCACGCTCGCGCGCATCATCAAACTCGTCGAGGATGCGCAGGGGTCGCGTCCGCCGATCGCCCGCCTCGCGGACCGCATCTCGGGTTACTTTGTCTGGTGCGTACTGTCGATCGCGCTCGTCACGCTGCTCGCCTGGCTGCTGGCCGGAGCGGGATTCGCGGCGGCGCTTGAATTCGCGCTGGCGGTGCTGGTCATCGCCTGTCCCTGTGCGCTCGGGCTCGCCACACCGATCGCGATCATCGTCGGAATCGGCCGCGGCGCCCGCTCCGGCATCCTGATCAAGAGCGGCGCCGTGCTCGAAAACGCCGGGAAGATCAGCGCGGTCGTCTTCGACAAAACCGGCACACTGACTGTCGGCGAACCGGTTGTGAATCTGGTCCGCGCCGCCGACGGTTTTACGGAGGGCGGCGTGCTTGCGGCCGCTGCTGCGGCGGAAAAGAATTCGAGCCATCCGCTGGCGGAAGCGGTCGTCCGCAAGGCTGAAGCCGAAAAGCTTCCGCTCCCGTCCGCAGGACAATTTGAGGACCGCCCCGGTTACGGCGTATCGGCCGTGATCGCCGGGAAGAGGTGGCTCTTCGGCAACGCCCGGCTTATGAAAACCGAAGAAATCGATCCGGCCGCCTTTGAAAAGCTCGGCGTTCCGGCCGGACTCTCGCTCGTTTACGCGGCGGAAGAGGGCCGTCCCGCCGGTGTGATCGGCATCGGCGACCGGTTGAAGCCCGGAGCTGCCGATGCGGTCGAACGGCTCAACGCGCTCGGAATCGAAACCGTCATGCTGACCGGCGACAACCTGCCGGCCGCGCGGGCGATGGCCGACGAACTGCATCTTGCAAGCTTCCGGGCCGAGCTCCTGCCGGGCGACAAGGCCGGCATCATCCGGGAACTGCAGGCTGACGGAACGAAGGTCATCGCCATGGTCGGCGACGGGATCAACGACGCTCCGGCGCTGGCGCAGGCCGACGTCGGCATCGCGATCGGCTCCGGCACCGACGTTGCGATGGAGTCGGCCGACGTGGTCCTGATGCAGAGCGGCCTCGACGAAGTTCCCGCCGCAATCGAGCTGAGCCGGGCCACGATGCGGATCATCCGGGAAAATCTGTTCTGGGCGTTCTTCTACAACGCGGTCGGCATTCCGCTGGCGGCGGGCGCGTTCTACGCGCTGCTCGGCTGGCGGCTTTCGCCGGTGGTCGGAGCCGCCGCGATGGCGGCGAGTTCGGTGACGGTCGTGCTGAATGCGCTGCGTCTCCGGAACATCCGGCTGCATCGCGCCGGGCGGAAATAGCCCGGCCGCCGTTCGGCGTCATGCGCGGCGGAGGAGGGGGCGCGTCTCTTACAGGCTCCGCCGGATCTTTTCTACGATGCGGGTGGTCGAAAAACCCGGAATGAACGGCTTGAAACAGATTTTCGTCCCGGCCGCCTCGAGCGCGGCGCGTTCGGCCGGGTCGAGCCTGTCGAGCGTATAGTCGCCGCCTTTTACGTAGAGGTCGGCGGCCAGCTCGCGCAGTTCGCGGTCGCACCGTTTTCCGTCGAACACCACCGTCGCGTCGACGCAGGCCAGCGCCGAGAGCAGGTAGCAGCGGTTGTACTCATCGACCAGCGGCCGCTCCGGCCCCTTCAGGTCCCGGACGCTCGCATCGGAATTCACCAGGATCAGCAGGGCGTCGCCGAGCTCCCGGCTCTCGTAAAGATATTCGGCATGGCCGCGGTGCAGAAGATCGAAGCAGCCGTTTGTGACGACCAGCCGTTTCCCCTCCCGCCGCAGCCGGGCCCGCCACGCTTTCGCCTCTTCGAGCGTCATGATGCCGTCCGCCGGATTCTTACTCATCGTCTTCCTCCGCGAGCGGGCGGACGACGACCCCGGCTTCGTGCAGCAGCGCGAGCGACACGTCGTCGATGGAGTAGCGCGTGTGATAGACCACCTCCTTGATTCCGGCGTTGATGATCATCTTCGCGCAAAGCAGGCACGGGCTGAAGGTCGTATAGAGCGTCGCCCCCTTGACGGCGATGCCGTGATAGGCGGCCTGCACGATCGCGTTCTCCTCGGCATGGCTGCAGAGGCACTGGGTGAGGTTTGTGCCGGACGGCGTGTCGGAATTGCAGCGCGGGCAGCCGCCGTCGGAACAGTTCCGCACTCCGCGCGGCGTGCCGTTGTAACCGGTCGAGATGATCCGGCAGTCCCGGACGAGCACCGCGGCGACCTGCCGCCGCGAGCAGTTGCTGCGGCTTGCCGCCACATGTGCGATATCCATGAAATAGCGGTCCCAGCTCGGACGTTTGTGACTGGTCATGGCTTTTTCTCTTTCGTTTCGTCGGGTTGAACTTTTTCGCGGGTGTCCTGCCGGTCGGAAAGTGCGAATTGCAGAATCGAAACGACCAGCAGGAACAGGAACGCCTGGGCGACCAGAATCGCCGCAGTGCGGAAATCTCCCCAGAATACCGGCAGGATGCCGAGCCCTACGCAGAGCGCCATCAGGTGCACGAGCAGCACCGCCTGCCGCCGCGACAGCCCCATGCGGACGAAACGGTGCGAAATATGGTTGTGGTCGCCGATCCAGAACGGCTTGCCCCGACAGGTGCGGATCAGCACCACCATGCCCGTGTCGAAAAGCGGCAGCGCGAGGATGAAGAGCGGCATGAGGATCGGAAAGCGCGACAGCGAGTAATCGATGCCGAACCAGCTGACCCCCGCCGAAATCACCGCCGCCAGGTAGCCGAGGAAATGGCTGCCGGAATCCCCCATGAAAATCATGGCGGGGGAGGTGTTGTAATACCAGAATCCGGCTGTGACGCCGCAGCTCATCGCCGCGAGCGCCGCGATGAAATACTGGTTGTTCAACGCCGCGATCACGCAGAAGAAGCCCATGGCGATCGTGATCGTGCCGACCGCGAGCCCGTCCATGTTGTCGAAGAAGTTGATCGAATTCATGAGCAGCATGAGCCAGAAGACCGACGCGCCCCAGACCAGCACCGGATTCGTGAAGAAGATGTTGACCCGCACTCCGCCGAGTCCGACCGCGAGCAGCGCGATCAGGAACTGGCCGCCGAACTTGGCGGCCGCCGAAAGCGCGTACTTGTCGTCCACCAGCCCGAGCAGGACGGCCAGAAAAGCCCCGAGCACGAGAAATCCGAGCTGCGGCAGCGTGGAGTTGATGCCGGCCAGGTGAGCTGAAACCGCTTCGCTGAAGCCGGGCAGCTGCACGAAAAACGCCGCGGCCAGCCCCGCCGCCAGGCAGAAGAGCCAGCCCGTGAACATGGCGGCCCCGCCGAGGAGCGGGGTTGCCCGGCCGTGTCCTTTGTGGTTGGCCTGCGGCCTGTCCATGAAATCGAACTTCCGGGCGATCCGGCCGAAAACCGGCGTGTCGAAAAGCGTCGACACGGCTCCGGCAAGAAACGCGAACAAATAAATCTGGCACCAGACCGGCATGACCGTCATTTCACTCCGTGTTCATTGTTCTTCGCACATATTCAAACAGAAAAATCGTGGCGGCCTGCGCCGCATTCAGCGATTCGTAGTTGCCCGGCATCGGAATCATGACCCGCTGCGCTCCCGCAAGCGGAGTCACGCCGTTCGCTTCGCCGCCGATCACGATCACGCTGCGCTCGTACAGTTTCGCGGCGGAGAAACAGCTCTCCCCGCCGTGCGGATCGGTCAGCCAGACGGACGGGTAGCCGTACGATTGTGCGGCCGCCCGCAGCGCCTCGAGGTCGTCGAAGCCGCGGAGCTTCAGCGCGAACTGCGCGCCGAGCGCCGAGCGGATCGCCTTGTCGCCGTACGGATCGACCGAACCTTTCGTATACCAGAGTTCGGTGAGCCCGGCCGCCCGCAGCGTCCGGCAGATCGTGCCGAAGTTGCCGGGGTCGCCGAGACGGTCGATCGCGAGCAGGAACGGATCGGCCGGAGCCTCCGCGGCGTCCGGTTCGGGCGGAATCGCGGCAACGGCGAGGATTCCCTGCGAGTTGACCGTTCCGGCCAGCTCCCGCAGTTTTCCCTCCGGAACCCGGTGGAGTTCTCCCGGAATCGCCAGCTCTCCGGCCGCGGCTTCCGTCGCGACGGTGAAGCGGACCAGTTCCGGCGCCCGCATGAAGAGTTCCCCCGCGGCTCGCAATCCTTCGCAGACGCAGAGCCCCGCTTTACGCCGGCCGTGCCGGGTGTAAAGCGAACGGATCAGCGATTCCTGTTTGCGGGTGAGCTCCATGACCTGCGGAATTACAGCTTCGGCTCCGCCGGCTTGAGCGGCCCGTATTCGCCCGCATTGATCGCCCGGAGCAGCGATGCGGAAAATTCATCCCAGGTGGCGGTGACGCTTCGCATATCTTCCGGGCTGCCGGCCGCCGACAGGAGGGCGATGGCGCGGTCGAGCTGTTTCTGCTGCGCGTAAAGCCGCCCCGCGGCGAACCGTGCCTCGGCGCGCATCGGAGCGGGGAGCGCGGTGTCGCCGGCGGCGGCGGCGAATTTCGCCGCCGCGTCGTCAAGCTTGCCGGAAAGCTCCAGCACGTACCCCTCGGTGATTGCGATATTGCCGGCCGTATACGGGTCGCTGCCGCCTTCGGCCAGCTTCAGCTCCTCGAGCGCCTTGTCGAATTTCTTGTCCTGAAGATAGAGCCCGGCAAGCCGGAAATGGGCGGCGGGCGCGGCAGGCGAGCTGCCGTAGGAAGCCAGCGCGGCGGCCAGTTCGTCCGCCGTTCTGGCGCCGGACAGCGCTTCGCGCGCGTTCTTCGCGGAACTCCTCTGGTAAGAGGCGGCCCAGCAGATCGCGGCGATCAGCACGGCGAGGCCGACGGCCGCGCAGGCGATCAGCTTCCAGTAGGTGACAAATCCCATTCCGACCCGTTCAAAATCGTTCATCATCGCCTTGGAGATCTCGGCGTTCAGCGCCTTTTTGTCGATTTCCTTCTTCGCCATAAAACGGTTCCTTATTTGATTGGTTTCAGCCGATGGACTCAGTGATGCGAGAAAATGCGTTCCGGCGCATAGTAAAGCGCCACGCCGAGTTCGTTCGCGCGTTTGATGACGTCCGCGTCGCGCAGCGAGCCCGACGGGGCGATGATCGCCGTGATTCCGGCCCTGGCCGCGGTTTCGACACCGTCCTCGAACGGGAAGAAGCCGTCGCTGGACATGACCGCGTCCCGGAGGACGCCGCTGCCGGAGTACTTCTGCCCGAATTTCGCGATCGCCTGTTCGATCGCCCCGACCCGGTCCTGCTCGCCGGTGCCGACCGAAAGCGTCTGGCCGTCCTTCACGATCACGACGCCGTTCGACCGGACGCTGAGGTTGATGTACCAGGCCGCGACAAGGTCGCGCTTCTGCTGCTCCGTCGCTTCGACGGCGGACTTCTGGAACCCGCAGCGCTTGTTTTCGGCCTCGGCGGGAACCAGGTCCCCGACGCCGTGCAGCGAAGTCAGCAGCGGCTGGGCCACGACCAGCGAGCCGTCCGCGAGCACCTTCATCGTATTGTGCTCGGGGCCCGCGTCGCCGACGAAACGCGGCAGCGATGAAATCGCGCCGCAGCGGATGATCCGGATATGTTTGTTGAGCTTGTAGGTTTCGCCGTCGTTGAAGATGTCGAGCACGCCCGGCGCATAGGACGGGGCGACGACGCATTCGGCGAAGGTGCTCATGATCTCCCGCGCGGTTTCGGCGTCGACCTCGGTATTGAAGGCGATGACGCTGCCGAAGGCGGCGCGGGCGTCGGCGTCGCGCGCCTTCAGGTAGACCGACTTCACGCTTTCGCCCGGCAGCCCGACCGCCGCGCCGGACGGATTCACGTGCTTCATGACCGCGCAGGCCGTGTCGTCGAAGAACTTCACGATGTTGAGCGCGTAGGAGATATCTTCGAGGTTGGTCTGTGAAAGCCCGCTCTTGCCGTTCTTCAGAATCTGCATGTCGCCGATCGCGCAGGCTTCGTCCGCCGGTTTGTAGTAGCAGGCGGCCTGGTGCGGGTTCGTGCCGTAGCGGAGGTCGTCCACCTTGACGTAACGTTTCGTGCCGATGGTGACTTCGGCGGGGAAGTCGCCGACATGCTTCGACAGGTAGCTGTCGCGGGTCAATTCTTTTGCCATGATCTCATTTTCCGATGAATGTTGAAAAAAATCATATCGTAAAATATATCACCGGTTGAACTTTCCGGCAAATGGAGCTATCTTCTTTTTGCAAGGAAAAAGCGAGATTTTATGAAACAGAGACCACTGAAACACTCTTACAAAGGATTTTTCATCACATTCGAAGGGCCGGAAGGCTCCGGGAAAAGCACCCAGGTCCGGCTTCTCGCCGGGTATCTGGAGTCGCGCGGCCGCGAAACGCTGGTTACCCGGGAGCCGGGCGGAACGCCGCTGGCCGAACAGCTGAGGACGCTCGTCAAGAACTTCGACGGCCCCGAGAAGATGCACGCCAGCACCGAACTGCTGCTGATGGAGGCCGCCCGCGCCCAGCATGTGCGCGAGAAGATCCGTCCCGCGCTGGCCGCCGGCAAGGTCGTCCTCTGCGACCGTTTTTCGGATTCGACCACCGCCTACCAGGGCGGCGCGCGCGGCATCGAGCTGCCCGCCATCGAGTTTCTGAACAGCTTCGCCGTGGCGGAGTGCGTGCCGGATCTGACGATCCTGCTCGATTTGCCGCCCGAGGCCGGCTTCGCCCGCACGAGCGTCCGGGCCGAGACCCGCGGCGAGCACGACCGGTTCGAGGAAGAGGAGCTGGAGTTTCACCTGCGGGTGCGCGAAGCATTTCTCGCCATCGCCCGCCGCGAGCCGGAGCGGGTCCGGACCGTCGGCGCGAACCGCGCGCCGGAGATTATTCACGAGGAGATCAGGACCATTGTCGACCAGCTTGTATAACAGCTATCTCGAACGGTATCCGGTTATTCTGCGCCATCTCGAAAATGCCCGGAGGAACGGGAGGCTCTCTCACGCCTTTCTGCTGCAGGCCGACACCGAGCGCGCCCGCCGCGAATTTGCGACCGTGCTGTCGCAGCTGGCGGCCTGCCCGGAGAGCCGCGACGGCAGGCCGTGCGGCGTCTGCCGGGTCTGCCGCCAGATCGAGGAGCGCAATTACGCGGAATTTTATACGCTGACCCCGGTCGGCAAGATGTATGAAGTCAAGATCGGCGACCGGACCAATCCGGAACCGAACACGCTGCGTTATTTTGAAAAACAGTTTCATCTGACCAGCACGTCGGGGGGGCGCTGCAAGGTCGGCGTCATTTTCGACGCGGACCGCATGAACGAGGAGTCGCAGAACGCGCTGCTCAAGACGCTCGAGGAGCCGCCGCCGGAGACGCTGCTGATCCTGGCGACCGGGAATCCGGCCGCGCTGCTGCCGACCACCCGGTCGCGCTGCCAGCTGCTGCCGCTGCTGACCAACCGCTGCGAGTATTCGTTCCCCGGAGCCGCGGAATTGATCGGGGCGTTGAATCTCCTGGTGACGAAGGCGCGCGGCGACCTCGCGCTCGCCGAAGAGCAGGCCGCCGCGATCTGCCGGGTCGCCGCCGGGCTCAACAGCGATGCGACCGGGCGTACCGCCGCGGAGTGGGAGGGGCGGCTCAATGCGGCGGCCCAGACCGGCGACGCCGCGTTCGTCAAGCGCGTCGAGGCGCAGGCGCTCGATGCCGGATACGGTGCTTATATGAAGGAGCGCGGGCTCTTTCTGAGCGCGATCCACAGTTTTGCGTCGGAGCTGTATCTGCTTTCGTCGGGCATTCCGTTCGGGGAGCTGCCGAATCCGGAGCTGTTTCCTGACGGGCCGCCGTCGGGCGTGCCGCCCGATCTGGGGGAGCTCGTGCTGAAGGAGGCGGACGAACTGTTGTTCACGCTCCGGTTCAATGTCAATGAAGAGCTCGCGCTGCGTTCGTTCGCAGTCAGCGCGGCTATGAAATAAGGAAGAAGTGAAACTCATATGAAGAAAAAATTATTCGGAACGGACGGAATCCGCGGCAAGGCCAACCAGTACCCGATTACGCCGGAGATCGCGATGCTTGTCGGCAAGGCGACGGCGAAGGTGCTCGGCGGCGGTTCCGGTCATAAGCGCGTCGTGCTCGGCAAAGACACCCGCATTTCGGGCTATATGCTTGAAAACGCGATCACGAGCGGGCTTCTGAGCATGGGGATGGATGTCCTCGCGGTCGGCCCGATGCCGACGCCGGCCGTCGCCCACCTGACCCGGTCGATGGGCGCGGTCTGCGGCATCATGATTACCGCCAGCCACAACCCGGCCTGCGACAACGGCATCAAGATTTTTGCCGAGGACGGCTTCAAGCTGCCGGATTCGGTCGAGCTTGAGATTGAAAAGGAGATGCTCGAAGGCACGCTCGCGGAAGAGGGCGTTCCCTGCGAAAACATCGGCAAAGCCTACCGCATCGAGGATGCGCGCGGCCGCTATATCGAGTATGCGAAAGGCTCCATCCAGAATCTGAGCCTGCGCGGGCTCCGGATCGTGCTCGACTGCGCGAACGGCGCGGCCTATTCGATCGCGCCGCTGATCTTCCGCGAACTCGGCGCCGAGGTCATCGAGACCGCGGTCCGTCCGGACGGGCTCAATATCAACGACGGCTGCGGCGCGCTCTATCCGGAAAACATCGGCCGGCTTGTCCGAGAGCATCGGGCCGATGCCGGAATCGCGCTCGACGGCGATGCGGACCGGGTCATCTTCTGCGACGCGAACGGCGAAGAGGTCAACGGCGACCGCATCATCGGCATGCTGGCGCTCGCTTATCAGCGGGAGCGGAAGCTCGCCTCCGACACCATCGTGGTGACCGGCATGAGCAACCTCGGGCTCATGCGGGCGATGAAGCAGGCCGGAATCAACGTCGAGGTCACCGACGTCGGCGACCGTTACGTCATCGAACGCATGCGCGGCGGCAGTTTCAACGTCGGCGGCGAACAGTCCGGCCATATCATCTTCATGGACTACGCCACGACCGGCGACGGCATCATTTCGGCGCTGCATGTGCTGAAACTCATGAAGCAGACCGGCAAGCCGCTCGCCGAACTGGCCGGCTTCATGAATGTGTTTCCGCAGGAGATCCGTTCGTTCGGCGTCGCCCGGAAAACGCCGTTCGCGGAGCTTTCGCGCCTGCCTGCCGAGATCGATGCATGCCGCGAGGCGCTCGGTGAATCCGGGCGCACGATCGTGCGTTACTCAGGAACCGAGAACAAGATCCGGATTCTCGTCGAAGCCGAGCAGAGCGATGATGTCCGGGTCTGGATCGAGCGGCTGTCGGCCGCAGCCCGCGAGGAGCTGAACTGACCGGCCCTGCGGCGGCCGCAATCCGCGCGTGCGACGGACAAATCCCCGATTTTTGTAACTTCCCTTGTGGTAAATTACAGGAATCGGGTTTATATTATAGACGCTGTTTTGTGTTTTCAAACCGTTATGGAAAGGTTTCGCCAATGAAGTGTGTTGTGCTTGCGTACCATAATATCGGGCGCGCCGGGATCGAAGCGTTGCGGAAGAACGGCTTCGAGATCAGTGCGGTCTTCACTCACCAGGACAACCCGGACGAGAACATCTGGTTCGGTTCGGTTGCGGAGCTGGCCGGCGAGTACGACATTCCGGTGTTCGCTCCCGAGAGCGTCAATCATCCGGTTTGGGTGAACCGCATCCGGGCGATGAAGCCGGATTACATCTTTTCGTTCTACTACCGCGACATGCTCGGCGGGGAGATCCTTTCGATTCCGTCGAAGGGCGCGATCAACCTGCACGGCTCGCTGCTGCCGAAATACCGCGGCCGCGTGCCGCTGAACTGGGCGATCATCAACGGCGAAACCGAAGCCGGCGTGACGCTGCACTACATGACGAAGAAGGCCGACGCGGGCGACATTATTTCGCAGGAGAAGTTTGCGATCACCGACGACGATACCGCGAAGACGGTTTTCGACAAGGCCGCCGAAGCGGCGAAGGTCCTGCTGGACCGGGAGCTGCCGAAGATCGCGGCCGGAACCGCGTCGCGCACGCCGCAGGATGAATCGAAGGCGACCACGTTCGGCGGCCGCAAGCCCGCCGACGGTGAAATCGACTGGACGAAAAGCGCGAAGGAGGTCCGGAACCTGATCCGCGCGGTCACCAAACCGTATCCGGGCGCATTCAGCTACATCGGCGACCGCAAATGCTTCTTCTGGTCGGCCGACGTGGCGGACCAGGACCGCAAGGCGGCTCCCGGTACCGTGCTTTCCGCCGCGCCGTTCACGATCGCCTGCGGTGAAGGAGCGCTCCGGATTCGGACCGCCCAGCTCGAAACCGGCGTTTTCATGACCGGCGACCAGCTGGCGGCCGAGGCGCGCATCGTTCCGAACATGGTGTTCGGCGCGAATCCGAAGAAGCTGCGCGAGCAGGGACGCAAGAAGTCGGTCCTGATCCTCGGCGTCAACGGCTTCATCGGCAGCCATCTTTCGGAGCGGCTGCTCGACTCCGGCAAATACGAGGTCTACGGCCTCGACCTGCGCAGCAACTACATCGATCATCTGCTCGGCCGTGAAGGGTTTCACTTCCGCGAGGGCGACATCTCGATCCACCGCGAATGGATCGAGTACCACATCCGCAAATGCGACATCATCCTGCCGCTGGTCGCCATCGCGACGCCGATCGAGTACACCCGCAATCCGCTGCGCGTCTTCGAACTCGACTTCGAGGAGAATCTGCGGATCGTGCGTTATTGCGTGAAATACAACAAGCGGATCATCTTCCCGTCCACCAGCGAGGTCTACGGCATGTGCCAGGACCCGCAGTTCGACGAGGACAACTCGAAGCTGGTCACCGGCCCGATCCGCATGCAGCGCTGGATCTACTCGACCAGCAAGCAGCTGCTCGACCGCGTGATCTGGGCCTACGGAGCGAAGGGGCAGCTGCAGTTCACGCTGTTCCGTCCGTTCAACTGGATCGGACCCCGGCTCGACAGCCTGACCAGCGCCCGCATCGGTTCGTCCCGCGCGATCACGCAGCTGATCCTGAATCTCGTGCAGGGGTCTCCGATTCAGCTCATCGACGGCGGCGAACAGAAGCGCTGCTTCGTGGACATCTCCGAAGGAATCGAAGCGCTTTTCCGGATCATCGAGAACAAGGACAACAAGTGCGCCGGCGCGATCATCAACATCGGCAATCCCGAGAACGAGGCGAGCATCAAGGCGATGGCCGAAATGCTCGTCGAGAAGTTCGACAAGCATCCGCTGCGTTCGAAGTTCCCGCCGTTTGCGGGTTATCTCGTGGTTGAGTCGGGCGCGTTCTACGGCAAGGGCTATCAGGATGTGCAGCACCGGGTTCCGTCGATCAAAAACGCGAAGCGGCTGCTCGGCTGGGAGCCGAAAATCCAGCTTGAGGAGTCGATCGAAACCACGCTCGACTTCTTCCTGGCCGAAGCGATCAAGTCCGGCGAATTCAACCTCGACTGAGCGGCGATGAAAACGATTGCGCTCCGCATCGATGTGGATACCTGCCGCGGCACCGGCCGCGGCGTTCCGCGTCTCTGCGGGATATTGAAGAAACACGGCGTCCGGGGGACGTTTTACTTTTCGGTCGGACCGGACAACATGGGCCGCCATTTGTGGCGGCTGCTGAAACCGTCGTTCCTCTGGAAGATGCTGCGTACCGACGCGGCCGGGCTCTACGGACCCGAAATCATCCTGATGGGAACCGCCTGGCCCGGACCGAAGATCGGGAAGAAATATGCGGATGTGATCCGCAGCACGATGGAGGCCGGCCACGAGATCGGCTTTCACGCCTGGGATCACCACAAGGCGCAGGCGAAGCTCATGAAGATGAGCGCGGCCGAAATGGCGAACGAGCTTGAGAAGGGGCTCGCTTTCCTGGCCGGGGTGACCGGCGGAATCGTGCGGACCAGCGCCGCGCCGGGGTGGCGGGCCAATGCGCAGCTGCTCGAGGTCAAGATGCGCTTTCCGTTCGAGTACAACAGCGACTGCCGCGGCGTCTCTCCGTTCTACCCGGTGGTGGACGGGAAGCGGCTCGGGCAGCTTCAGATTCCGGTTACGCTGCCGACTTATGACGAAGCGCTCGGGCGCGACGGGGTCACGAACGAAAATTACAATGACCGCCAGATCGGGCTGCTCTCCGAAGAGCGCCCGAATGTGCTGACCGTCCATGCGGAGGCCGAGGGCGGCAAATGTGCGCCGATGTTCGACGAGTATCTGACGCGGGTGATCGCGGCGGGGTACGAGGTGATTCCGCTCGGCGAGCTTGCGGCCCGCGTGAAGGATGAGGCGCCGGAGGGCGAGATGGAGCTCGCCGAATTTCCCGGGCGCGAAGGCGTTCTCGCGGTCCAGAAAAGGTAGTTGCAGACAATCTAAAATGCAGTAGGGAGGGGGCTGCCGTGCCCGGCGGTCCGCTTCCGGAATAGGTGAAACAGGAGTTTCAAAGGGTAATGAATCAAAAGTACGCGTTTCTGGAGAAGGTCGGCCGGGAGCCGTCGAACCTCATCAAGGGGTTGCAGGCGGTTCAGGGGGTCGAAGGTTACGTCTCCGACGAAAGCATCGTCGCGATCGCCGACTACTTCGGCATCCCGGTGGTCGAGGTCGAGGGCGTGTTGAGCTTCTACGCTCAGTTCAAACGGGTCAAGCCGGGTAAATACAAGATTGCGGTCTGTGACGGCACCGCCTGCCATATCAAGGGTTCGACCCAGGTCGAGGAGTGGCTGACCCGCGAGCTCGGCATCAAGTCGGGTGAAACCGATGCGCGCGGACACTTCTCCCTCGAAACCGTCGCCTGCCTCGGCTGCTGCAGCCTCGCTCCCGTGATGAGCGTCAACGGCCGTGTCTACGGGAAGCTCGACCGCAAGAGCATGATCAAAATCCTGAAGGAGTACGAGAACAAATGAGCCAGGCGAAAATCAAGAAGATCCGGGTCGGCGTCGCAAGCTGCGGCGTGGCCGCGGGCGCCGATGCGGTGCTCGAACTCCTGCGTTCCCGTTCCGAATCGGTTCCGGTCGAAGGCACCGGCTGTCTCGGGCACTGCTATGCCGAGCCGATGGTCGAAGTCGTGCTCGACGGCGGGAATTCGGTTTTTTACCGCAATGTGAAGGCCGAAAACGGCTATATCGACAATATTCTTTCGCTCGGCGAGAAGGACCGGTTCGAGATTCCGCCGGCGCGCAAGGCGAAGGAGCTGATCAAGGTTCTGGCGCTGGCCGGGCGGATCGACCCGACCCGCTTCGAGGATTACGTCGAGAATGGCGGCTATGACGGGCTCAAGCGGGCGCTGTCGATGACGCCGGCCGAGGTAGTGAACGAAGTCAAGCTTTCGGGCCTGCGCGGCCGCGGGGGCGGCGGTTTCCCGACCGGCACGAAGTGGAGCTTCCTCGCGGCGAAGGATACGCCCGAGAAGATTCTGATCTGCAACGCCGACGAGGGCGACCCGGGCGCGTTCATGGACCGTTCGCTGATGGAATCGGTTCCGCACCAGGTTCTCGAGGGGATGCTGATCGCGGCTTATGCGACCGGCGCGACCAAGCTTTTCATCTACTGCCGCGCCGAGTATCCGATGGCGATCAAGCACCTGAAGATCGCCATCGCCCAGATTCAGGAGCACAAGCTCAATGTCATCGCCGGGCGCGAGCTTGAGATCATCATCAAGGAGGGAGCCGGCGCTTTCGTCTGCGGCGAAGAGACCGCGCTCATCGCGTCGCTCGAAGGGCAGCGCGGCACGCCGCGTTTCCGCCCGCCGTTCCCGACCGACCGCGGCTGGCAGGGCCATCCGTCGATGATCAACAACGTCGAAACTTTCGGCAACGTTCCTCTGATTCTGCGCGAGGGAGCGGCGGCGTTCGCTTCGATCGGCACCGAAGGCAGCAAGGGAACCAAGCTTTTCGCGCTGGCCGGCGACCTGAAGAATCCGGGTCTGGTCGAGGTTCCGATGGGGACCACGCTGCGCGAAATCGTTTTCGATATCGGCGGCGCGGACCCGGAGAAGGTCAAGGCGGTCCAGACCGGCGGTCCTTCCGGCGGCTGCATCCCGGTCGAGCTTTTCGATACGCCGGTCGACTACGACTCGCTCAAGAAGCTCGGCGCCATCATGGGTTCCGGCGGCATGATCGTGATCGGCAAGGACCGCTGCATGGTCGAGACCGCGCGTTACTTCCTCGACTTCACGCACCGGGAAAGCTGCGGCAAATGCACGTTCTGCCGCGTCGGCACGACCCGTATGTTCGAGACGCTCGAGCGCATCGTCGCCGGCAAGGGCGAGATGGCCGACCTCGAATTCCTCGAAGATATCGGCCCGAAGATCCGCATGGGATCGCTCTGCGGCCTTGGACAGACCGCGCCGAACCCGGTTCTCGCCACGCTGCGCTACTACCGGCATGAGTACGAAGCGCACGTGAAGGATCATCAGTGCGACGCGCTGCAGTGCAACGCGCTCGTCGACATGTACCTCGACAAGACGAACTGCATCAAGTGCAAGCTCTGCATCAAGACTTGTCCGGTCGGCGCGATTTCCGACGATTTCGTGATCGACAACGACAAATGCACCCGCTGCAACGCCTGCAAGGACGTCTGCCCCAAGAAGACCATTCACCGGGTCAAGAAAGGTTCCGAACAATGAGCATCGAATTTATTCTGGACGGCCGGACGGTTACGGCGGAACCCGGCCAGACCATCCTTGAAGTTGCGACCGCGAACGGAATTAAGATTCCGACGCTCTGCCGCGAAAGCCGTATCTCCAAAACCACCAGCTGCTTCGTCTGCGTGGTCCGTGACAGGAAGACCGGCCGGTATATGCCGAGCTGCGCCGCGGTGCCCGCTCCGGGGCAGGAGATCGAGGCGTCGAGTCCCGAAGTGCTGGATATGCGCAAGACCGCGCTGTCGCTCCTGCTCTCCGAGCACACCGGTGACTGCGAGGCGCCGTGCACGATGGCCTGTCCGGCCCATGCGAATGTCGAAGAGTATGTCCGCGCCGGCCGCAAGGGTGAATTCCTGCACAGTCTGCAGATCATCAAGAAGCGGATTCCGCTGCCGATGTCGATCGGCCGCGTCTGCCCGCGTTTCTGCGAAAAGGACTGCCGCCGCAATGTCTACGGCGAGCCGGTCGCGATCAACGATTTCAAGCGCCTTGCGGCCGACCTTTATTACGATGAGTACATGGAAGAGCTTCCGGAGCTCACCGGGAAGAAGGTCGCGATCGTCGGCGCGGGGCCGGGCGGACTTTCCGCCGCGTACTATCTGCGTCTCGAGGGGATCGAATCGACGATTTTCGAAGCCCAGCCGAAGGCCGGCGGCATGCTGCGTTACGGCATTCCCGAATACCGTCTGCCGAAGGCGACGCTCGACCGCGAGCTCGCGCACTTTCCGAAGATGGGCGTCAAGTTCGAATTCGGCAGAAAACTCGGCGAAAACCTTTCGCTCGGCGAGCTGAAGAGCAAGTTTGACGCGGTCGTCGTCGCGGTCGGCTGCTGGAAAGCTTCCGGTCTCCGCTGCGAGGGCGAGGAGCTGGCGAAGCAGGGCATCGAGTTCCTGTACGAAGTCGCCTCCAACGGCAACTCGGCACCGAACCCGGGCAAGGTCATCGTGGTCGGCGGCGGCAATACCGCCATGGACTGCGTGCGCACGAGCGTTCGCCTCGGCAGCCCCGACGTGAACTGCTTCTACCGCCGTACCGAGGCCGAAATGCCGGCTGAGAAGATCGAGATTCACGAGGCGCGCGAAGAGGGTGTGAATTTCCATTTCCTCGTCGCCCCGGTCAAGGTCGAAAAGCGGAACGGCCGGCTGGTCATGACCTGCCGCCGCATGGAGCTCGGCGAACCCGACGCCTCCGGGCGCCGCAAGCCGGTTGAAATTCCGGGCAGCGAATTCGAGACCGAAGCCGACACCATCATCGCGGCGATCGGGCAGGGGACCGTCGTTCCGGACGGCATCCCGACCAACCGTTTCCGCAACGTCGACGTCAAGGAGAACAGCTGCTGCTTCGGCGACAGGCTTTATGCCGCCGGCGACTGTCTCTCCGGTGCGGCAACCGTGGTCGAAGGCGTCGCCTCGGGCCGCCAGGCCGCGCTCGAAATTGCGAATGAGCTGCTCGGCAGGGAGCTTCCTGTGGAGCATACCGTCTACGTCAGCCGCGGCAAGTGGCAGAATCTCGCGAAGGAGGATCTCGTTTTCCTGCGCGACGACGTCTCCGAAGACCCGCGCGAGCAGCAGAAGCTCATCAGCCTCGAGCTGCGCAAGAACTCCTTTAAGGAGGTCGCGGCGACCATGACGAAGGAGCAGATCATGCACGAAGGGCAGCGCTGCATCGAATGCAGCTGCACCGACAAGAAGGACTGCAAACTCCGCGAGCATGGCGATACCTACGGCTGCAAGGCCGACGCGATCAAGGGCAAGCGTCTGCCGGTCAGCTATGACATCCGCCACCCGTCCATCATTCAGGACCGCGGCAAATGCATCAAATGCGGCGTCTGCGTGAAGGTCTGCAAGGAGGTCGTCAACCGGACTCTCCTGTCGCCCAAGAAGCGCGGATTCTTCACCTGCGTCGGAACCGCCTTCGACAAGGGCTTCCCCGACAGCTGCGCTGAATGCGGCGAATGCATCAACGCCTGTCCGGTCGGCGCCCTCGACTGGCGCATCAAGAAGTAAGTTTTTGACTGTTCTGCGGGACTCGGAGGGGGCATTCGTCCCCCTTCGGGTCCCGCGGCGTATCTGCCCGGAGGCTGCGTGAATCCGGATCGGGGGGGAGAGACGCGAATGGCGGCGGAATCTCCGGATCGGCAGTTCCCGCACAGCGGTTCACCAGAACGTGAAACCGGAATCCGCCTGAATTACTTCGTTCCCGATGTCGGAAGGGGCGTCTGTTCCTGTCTGGCGGGATTCATCATGCAGAAGCCGGCGGTCAGGCCTGCTTCCTGACGGCCGAGAGGATCAGCATCATCGGGCGGCGCAGTTCGTCGCGCATGCCCGGCACGGTGTCGAGCAGCGCCGCTTCGGGCTGCGGTTCGACCAGCCCTGTGATTTCAAAGCCGGCCGCCAGCAGGCCGTTCACGTAGGCGGTCAGCGTCCGGTGATATTTGGCGACCGGCTCGCCGAGGAAGACGGCACTGCGTTTCCCTTCGATATAGTAGTTGTCAACCGGCCAGTGGAGCGGTTCACCCGCATCGCCGCGAATCCACTGCTGGCTGCCCTCGGCCGTAAAGACGGGGTGCTCTGCCGAGAAGACGAAACTGCCGCCCGGCAAGAGAGTCCGGGCGACCTTGCGGCAGATGTCGTCGAACGATTCGATGTAGTGGAATGCAAGGGAACTCAGCACCGCGTCAAACTGTTCCGGCGGGTAGTCGTAATCTTCGATCGGCATGCGGAGGAAACGGATGGCCGGCGATGGGAACTTCCGCCGGGCTTCATCCAGCATTTTTTGCGAAATGTCGATGCCGACCGCTGATGTTGCACCGTGCTCGATTGCGTATTGGCAGTGCCAGCCGAAGCCGCAACCAAGGTCGAGGATGCGCTTGCCGCGGAAGTCAGGAAGGAGTTTGCGCAATTCATGCCACTCCCCGGCTCCGCGCAGTCCTTCGGTCGACCGGGCCATCCGGCTGTATTTTCCGAAAAACGTCTCGTCGTCGTATTTGTTTTCTTTCATCAGGCAGCATGCTCCTTTCATGTTGGCCGGGACGGGGGTCAGATGTGCTGCCGGCGCAGGTTCGACGACGGAATTCCGAGCGCTTCGCGGTATTTGGCGACCGTGCGCCGGGCAACGGCGATGCCGCCGGCCTTCAGCATTTGCGCGAGCTGTTCGTCGGAGAGCGGTTTGGCCGGGGGCTCCTTCTGGATCAGCTCGCGGATTTTCTCCATGACCGCCCGGTTCGACAACTCGGCGCCGTCTTCGGAGGTGAAGCCGGCGCTGAAAAAGAATTTCAGCGGGAAAATCCCCTGAGGCGTACGGACATATTTATTGGCCACCGCCCGGCTGATCGTGGTTTCGTGCAGTTCGAGTTCCTCGCCGACCTGCCGCATGGTCAGCGGATGCAGCGCCTCGACGCCTTCCGCGAGGAAATCGCGCTGCGTCCGGGCGATGACCTCCGCGATGCGGACGATCGTGCTCTGGCGCAGTTCGAGCGCGCGCATGAGGTCCCTGGCCTGCTGGAGCTTTTCGCGCAGATAGGCGCGATCTTCGCCGGAGAGATCCGGCGTTTCGAGCATTTTAAGATAGCGCTCCGCCAGGAACAGGCGCGGCGCGGCGCCCTTGCAGGAGTGTACCGCATAGCCGTCGCCGGATTTCACGATTTCGACTTCGGGCGCCACGAATTCGGAGTGCTCCGGCGCGAGGGCCGAACCCGGAAAAGGGGAGAGTTTGCGCAGCTCCCCGAGACAGCCGTAAAGTTCGTCGAGCGAAATCCGGAGCGTTCTGGCCAGTTGCGGCAGATGATTCCGGGCGATCTCCTCGAGGTGGTGGTCGAGAATCTCTTCAAGCACCGGGGTCAGCGCGTTCTTGCGCCTGAGCTGGAGCTTCAGGCATTCGGGAAGGTCACGGCAGCCGACGCCGGGCGGATCGAACCCCTGCACGAGCTCGAGCGCTTTTTCGACGACTTCGACCGGCTCGCCGGTGGACATTGCGATGTCCGGCACGGTGCTGCGCAGATAGCCGGAGTCGTCGATGCCGCCGATGATCTCGGCGCCGACCCGCCGCAGGTTCGCGGGTGCGTCCGAAAGCGCCAGCTCCTGCAGCAGTTGTTCCTGCAGCGTCGGCGCATCGGTCAGCGAGTTGAGCAGATATTCGCGGCGTTCGGCGTCGTCGTCCCGGGCGCAGTTGTCGGAGGGCAGCGGCAGGTCGTCGCGCCATTCGTCGGCCTCGGCCGCTTCTGCATCGAAGTTCGCCTCGTCCTCGGCTTCGGCCGGGGCGGGGGGCTCGGGTTCCGGCAGGTCGTCGGCGCTTTCCGCCTCCAGCAGCGGATTGGCCGCCATCGCCTGCATCAGCCGTTCTTCGAGTTCGAGCAGCGGCAGGTTCAACAGTTCGAGGCTCTGGAGCTGACGCGCCGAGAGCTGCTGTTCCTGCCGTAAAGTTGTACTTAATGTTTGCTGATTTCCGGACATGGCGGTATATTATGAACAATGGTTGAAAAAACTTGCGCTTTCAGGCGAAAAACATTTGCTTTTTGCCCGAATAGAATTTAAATTTGAAAATGGTATTTTTCCAGCCGGAAACAGTATTTTTTCGTTAAAAAAACAAAATTCGCCGATATCCGGCGGTTTTTCAGAAAATCGGGACAAATTTCAGTCATGGTCAAGTTGAGTGTGCTCGGCAGCGGGAGCCGGGGCAATGCCCTCGTTCTCTCCTGCGAGGAAGGAGCGGTTATCGTCGACATGGGGTTTTCGCGGAAGGAACTCCGCTGCCGCATGGAAAAGCTCGGGATCGACCCTTCCGGAATCCGTGCCGCGCTCCTGACCCACGAGCACGACGACCATTCGAAGGGGTGCCGGGTCTTCTGCAACGAGTTGTCGATTCCGCTCTGCGCGGCGGGGCCGACTGCGGCCTACCTGAAACGGAAGGGCAAGCTTCCCGACCGCGTGCTTGAGTTCGAACCGGGGCAGGATTTCCATATCGCCGGCTTCGAAATCTCTCCGTTCGCGGTGCAGCACGATGCGGTCTGTCCGGTCGGTTTCGTGATCCGGCGCGGCGGCTGCACGGTCGGCATCGCCACAGACCTCGGGGACGTCAACGCGCTGGCCCGGCAGCGGCTCTGCGACTGCAGCGCGCTGATCCTCGAGAGCAACTACGACGCGAAGATGCTGCGCGATTCGGATCGGCAGATCTACCTGAAACGCCGCATTCTCGGCCGCCACGGCCATCTCGACAACGTGGTTGCGCTGAAGGCGCTCGAGGAGCTGCTGACGCCGCGGACTTCGGTGCTGATGCTCGCCCATCTGTCGAGCGAATGCAATTGCCCGGAGCTGGTCCGGAATCTGTTCGAGACGAAGCTGCGCGAGCTCGGGCGTACCGACCTGAGGTTCGAGGTGCTTTCGCAGGAGCGTCCGGTCGGTCCGGTCGACCTGTTCGACCACATGGTGGCGGAGGAGTACGGATATGCCGCAAACTGAAGGGGAAGAACCGATCAAGGTGTTCTGCCGCGGCTGCAAGGCCAAGCTCGATATGACCGGGCTTGAGCCGTTCAGCAAGGTCGCCTGCCCCGAGTGCGGGACGGTGCTGCGTGTGCCGATGCGGTTCGAGCGTTATCTGCTCGAGTCGCTCTGCGGGCAGGGCGGCATGTCGTGCGTCTACCGGGCGATCGATCCGCAGCTGGCCAGGCGCGTCGCGGTGAAGATTCTGAATCCCTCCAACGACGACATCAGGGCGCAGGTCGTCAATTTTCTTGAGGAGGCGAAGGTCGTTTCGCGGCTGAGCCATCCCGGCATCATCCCGGTTTACAACTGCGGCGTCTGGAACGACCAGGCGTTCATGGCCATGCGGTATATGGACGGCGGCAGCCTCGAGCGTCATCTGAAGGCCGGCACACTGCCGAAACGGCCGCTGCTTCTGGCGCAGCTGGCCACGGTTGCCGAGGGACTGGCCTACGCCCGGAGCCGCGGCGTGGCGCATCACGACGTGAAGCCCGGCAATATCCTGCTGACGAAGGAGGGCGAAGCGAAGCTCGGCGATTTCGACCTTGCCGACGTTTCGGCAGAAAAAGGGTTCAGCGCGGTGCGGGGCGGCTTTGCAAGCCCCGCCTATGTGAGCCCGGAGCGGCTGTTTTTCGGCGCGGAGGATTACCGCGGCGATATCTTCAGCCTCGGGGCGACGATTTACGAGCTGCTCTCCGGCAATACGCCGTTCGGCACGGTCGGGGAGCCGGAGGACCTGCTGGACCGGCGGCACAAGAAGGCCTATCCGCCGCTGGCGAATCTGCCGGGCGGCTGTTCCTTCCTGCTGTCGGACCTGGTTGACCGCATGCTCTCCTATTCGCCCGAAGAGCGGCCGGAGTACGCGGAGATCATCCGGGTCCTGCGCCGCGAGGCGGACCCGCAGGCGGCGGAGCCGGAGCAGGGAACGGAAACCAGGGCGCTTTTCAGCCGGCTGCTGAAACGGTTCGGCAAAGGCAACTCATGACGGCGGAAGGAGTCTGACGCGCGATGAAGATAGTCCGGAAAATTTCGACGTGTATTTTTCTGCTCGGCTTTCTGTGCGGAGTCTGCGCGATTCCGATCGTGATTCTCGGATTGCCGGAGCTGACCAATATCTACCGCTCCCGGGTCGATACGAATCTCGGCGACTGGGTGGCGATTCTCGGCCTGGGCGGTGTGCTGCTCGGCTTTTTCATCACGGTCCTGATCCTGATCCGGGTGATCCGGCAGGTCGTGCTGCCGGTGCGCATCGCGGCGGAATTTGCGGACAAGCTGGCCAACGGCGAGTTCCCCGACCGGCTTTCGGAGGAGCGCAAGGCGAACGACGAAATCCAGACGCTGTACACGGCTTTGAACCTGCTCCGCGACCGGCAGCAGAATCTGAACAGCAAGCTCAAGCTGAGTCTGTCGCGCGAAGCGGACATGCGCCGGGGCGCCGAATCGTACAGTCTGCTCCAGCTCAAGATCATTGCGCGCATGCTGCCTGAAATGCGCATCCCGCTCGGCTCCATCAAGGGATTCAGCCGGATTCTGATGCTCGAACTCGAAAGCGGGAAGCCGGACCGCGCCGAAATCGGCCGACTGCTCGAAGAGACCGGCCACCGCGTCGGCGCTCTCTCGCGCCAGATCGACCGCCTGGTCGACATCGCGGAGCTGGATCGCGACCGCTGGGAACGCGCCGAGGTCGTCGAATTCGACACGGCTGAATTCATGCGCGAACTGGTCGCCTTCAACCAGATTTCGCTGCAGGAGCGCGAGGTCATGCTGGTCAACCATTTTTCGGCGAGCGCGCCGGAGCGGCTCGTGCTCGACCGCGAGCTGCTGCACCAGCTGCTGATCATCATGATTCTGGCAGTCGGCCGGGCCGCTGCCGCCGGAGAGACGCTTGTGGTCTCCTGCCTGCACGAAGAGAACAAGATCATTTTCGAAGTGCGCGATTCGAAGCATGCGCCGCTGCGGGAGCCGCTGGCGGAGCAGTACCGCCGTTTCGAGGAGAGCGACGGGGCGGACGGCGTCGCGGCCGATGCCCTTTCGGTGCCGATCCTCGGGCTGGTGTTCGCACGGGATCTCGCCGCCAAGCTCGGCGGCGTGCTGCGGGTTTCATCCTCGGCGCAGGCCGGCGCCGTGCTCCGCTTCGAGCTCTCCGACAGCTGCGCGGCGACCGGCGGCGAGAGTCGCCGCGTGCACAGCAGCGGCCGTGCTCCGGTCAAGAGAGGCGCGCACGCAAAGGAGGAGCCGGAGGAGCCCGGGCAGGGGAGAGTGCTGCGTGTGCTGCACGGCACCGAAGTCGCCGATGCGCCGCTTCTGCTGCGGCGGCTGCTGGGCGCCGGAAACATCGAGGTCTGCAGTTTCAGCACGGCGGAGGAGCTGGTCGAACAGGCCGGGCAGGAGAGTTTCGACGGTTTGATCCTGTCGCCGACGCTGAAGAACTGCGAGCTGCCCGAGCTCATCGGGGAGCTGCGCCGGGTTTCGGGGCGGCGCGATTTGGCCGCCGTGGTCATCAGCAGCAGTTTCCCCGACGAATTGCGCAATGAACTTCAGATGCTCGACCGGGTTTTCCTGCTGAATGTTCCGGTGAATTTCGCTCTGCTCAGCCGGATTCTGCGCGAATCGGCCGGAGCCGGAAAGAGGACGCAGGCATCCTGAGATGAATCAGATTTCCGGCAGCTGGCAGCGCAACCTCGCGGTGGTGTGGCTTTCGCAGTTCATTTCGATGGCGTCGTTCAGTTCGGCTTATACGTTCATGCCGTTTTTTTTCCGCCAGCTCGGGGTTACCGGAGACGAGGAGCTCAGCCATTATGTCGCGCTCTTCAGCGTGGCCGGCAATCTGACTTTCTGCATTTTCGCCCCGATCTGGGGAATGGTCGCCGACGTCTACGGGAGACGCATGATGCTGATCCGCGCGAACTTCGGCGGCGCGCTCCTGATGCCGCTGCTGGCGGTCATCACATCTCCGGACCTGATCATCGTGCACCGGCTCTTCCTCGGCGCGCTGACCGGTACGGTTTCCGCCGCTCAGACGCTGATCATCAGCACGACGCCGAAGGAGCACCGCTCTTTCGCTCTCGGCGCGATTGCGTCGGCGTTGTTCGGCGGAATGATGGCCGGGCAGTTTCTCGGCGGCGGCCTGGTGCAGCGTTTCGGGTTCAACTGGACCTTTGCAGGCAGCGGCGTGCTGCTTTTCGTCTCCGGCATGCTCGTGCTGATCTGGGGGCGCGAGAATTTCATACGGACCGAGACGCTTCGGGAACGTGTCCGCAGCATCCGCTGGCGGATTCCGCGCTTCGGCGTGATCTGGTATCTGATGGTGCTCTTCATCTGCCTCGGGCTGGCGCGGGAGTTCGACAATCCGTTTCTGCCGCAGCTCGTGATGGAGATCATGGACCACAGCCCCGACGCGCTTTCGTGGAGCGGCTGGATCAGCGGATTCTGTTCTCTGGCCGGTATCGTTTCGGGGCTGCTGCTCGGTTTTCTGGCCGGAAGGCTGCCGTTCATCCGGGTGCTGGTCGCGGCGATCGTGATCGCGGCAGTTCTGCGGATCGTGCAGAGCATGAGCCACCATGTCGCCGGGCTGCTCGTCGAGCGTTCGCTGATGATTCTGGCGATCGGCGGCGTTGAACCGCTCTTTCAGGCGTGGCTGGCCGGCGCGACGCCGGAGCGCGAGCACGGCAGCTACTTCGGCTGGGCGGCCTGCGCGAAGGCGGTCGGCTGGATATCGGGCGCCTACCTCGGCGGCATCGTCGCCGGATGGTTCGGAACCGTCCGTTACGTGTTTTTCGGGTCGGGACTGCTGTTTCTGCTCCTGGTTCCGCTGATCGTCGCGACGGCGCGGATCGTCCCGCCGAAAATCGCGCGGAAGAAGCGGGTTTGAGAAAAGGGGGGAGGGGAGATCGTTTGGATTACCGTTTGTCCTTTTGCAACGGCCGCTCCATCGGCTGGAGCTCCTGCGGAGCGCGAAGCGCGCGGCTGCTGGCGAAGATCGCGGCGTGCTGCGGCTGGGAAAGCTTCGCGGGCGGGGTTCCGGCGGAGGCGGGCGCGTTTCTGCATGACGGCGCGCCGCCCGGCGATGTGCCGTCGCCGGCGCTGTGGCCGCAGCTCTTCCACGGTCTTTTCCGGGTGGTCCGGCCGGGGAATGCCGAACTGCATTTTTACCTCGAACGCGACCCGGAGACGCCGCGCGAGCTCCTGTTTTTCCGGCGCAGCATCTCGTTCCTGCCGCTGGCGCGGCTGCTGGCGGGGGACGATGCGGCGCTGGTGCACGGCGCCGTCGCCTCGAAAGGCAATCGCGGCATCCTGATCTGCGGCGCGAGCGGAGCCGGAAAGAGCACGAGCATCCGGCGGCTGCCCGATGCGGAGTGGGAGAAACATTGCGACGACGCGCTGCTGCTGATCCGGCACGGTTCCGGTTATTTCGCCCATCCTCTGCCGACCTGGTCGCGCTGGTTCCGCCGGTTGCCGGAGATTTGCTGCGAAGGCGGCCGGGCGGTGCCGGTGGACCGGGTTTTCCTGCTGGCGCAGTCGCAGCGCGACGCGGTCGCCGCACTGTCGCCGGTTCAGCAGGTGCTCGGCATCTCGCAGAGCTTTGTGTTTCTGCATTACATCCTGGAACAGGGAGTCCCGGCCGAAGAGGCCCGGGCGCTCAAGCTGCGGGGCTTTGAATTCGGCCGCCGCCTCTGCCGCGAACTGCCGGTGCGGCGGCTCGAAGCGACGCCGGACGGAGCATTCTGGAACTGTTTCGATTGCGGAAACAGCTGAGCCGTGCTATTGTATGAAAGAGTGAATTTACAGGAAGGAGGCTGTTCGATATGAAATATTTTCTGATTCCGGCCGCTGCCGTCTGCGCCGCTTTGTTCGCGGGCTGCGCTTCGCAGCCGTCCGAAGAGAAGGCGCTTGATTTCCCGGCGCCGTCGGTTACGCTGACGATTCAGGAATCCGGCGACGCAGTTCCGCTCCGGGTCGGCCAGTATGCGAAGATCACGCTGAAGGAGAATCCGACTACCGGTTACAGCTGGTACTTCAAGCTCGACAACGGCAAGCGCGGCCCGCAGCCGAAGAGCGGGCAGGCGGTCGAGCTGGTCGGAGAGCGTTATCTCGCGTCGAATACCCGGCTGGCCGGAGCGCCGGGTGTGCGCGAGGTCATGGTCAAAGCGGCGCGTCCGGGGTCGATCTACGTGGTCGGCAACTGCATCCGGGAGTGGGAGAAGAATCCGCAGCCGGAACAGACGGTCCGCTACCGGTTCGACGTGACCCGCTGACCGCCGTGCTTCAGCCGCGGCGGAGCCGGGCCAGGGTAAGCTGAACCGGCGACGGCTTCTCGCGGCCGCTCCAATCTTCCGACTCCATTTCGGCGGCGGTTTCGAAGAGGGCGAGGCACGCTTCGCGGTACGGAACCCCGCCGAGTTCGGAGACGAGCCGGATCGCGCGGTCGATCAGCTTCTTGTTCGAGATGCTGACCCAGCTCATCCAGTTCCCGGCCACCCGTCCGAGCCGTGCCATTGTGCCGGTCGAGATGGTGTTCAGCGCGAGCTTGAGCGCCATATGGTTCATGAGGTGGAGCGGGGAATCGGATGCTCCGGAGGAAATTTCGAGCTTCCGAATCACTTTCCACTGCTTCGCGGCCGCTTCAAGCGCGGCGTTGCCCGCGCTCCCGGCCACCTCGACGAGTATGGCGCCGGAGGCGGCGCCGGCGAACCGCTCCGGTGCGGGCTCGTTGCCGACTTCGAAGCGGTAGAGCGCCTCCGCATCGATCTGCGGCGGATTGTCGACGATCTTCTGAGGCGACTCCATGGCGATGTAGTCCTGCCGGGTCCAGTTCAGGCAGCGCGGCGCGCGGTGCAGCATGTTCCGCCAGGTGCCGCGCGTGGTGTGAAGCGGATTCTTGACGAAGGCCCACGGCATCGGGGAGGCGGTGTCGTCGTTCCGGCGGAACGGCGGCAGCATGAAGGTCGGGGAGCGTTCGGTCGTGTCGGTGAAGATGTCGAGCAGATAGTCGTCGGCAAGGTAGGTCACTTTGCCGCCGCCGCGGTAAAGCTCCGCTTCGAAGTCGATGGCTTCGGCGAGCTGCCGGACCGACTCCTCCGATTCGAGGTGGTCGAGCACGCGGCCGAATTCCGCCGCAAACTCCGGAGCCGGGCGCCCTTCCAGGCCGGCGAGGACGGTTTCGAGCAGCGCGCCGCCGACGAGCTGCTCGCTGGTCGTCGCCTGCATACGGGTTGAACCGGCCAGCGCCATCGGTCCGCAGGAGAGATCCAGCACCGTCACGCGCGGGTCGTCGATGACCTCGCGGCAGCGGACGAGCCGTTCGCGCAGCAGCGCGGCCGGATTGTTGAAGAGCAGATAGACCGCTGCGCCGCGTTCGGCCGACTCCTTGACCGTGCCGATGACCGAGCTGGTTTCACCGCCTTCGGTGATGGCCACGAGCATGTCCTTCGGGCCGATGCCGAGGTCGGCCGCCTGCCGCCTGCCGAAGTTCTGATAATCTTCGAACGCCTCGACCGACTTGACCAGTGCATAGTCGCCGCCGGTCATGATGCCGGCGGCCGCATCGGCGAGGGGATCGCCCGCCGGAGCAAAGTATTCGCGCCACATCGATTCGAGCAGGATGCTGAGCCGCCCGGTTGCGCCGCAGCCGGAGAAGACGATGCGCCCTCCGTTGCGGACCGTGCGGATGCCGTCGTCGGCCATCCGGGCGAAGGCGGGGGACCCGAGAACGCGTTCGGCCATAGCGAGCACGTCGCGGTCCGGTTTCTGGAGCGTGCGGACGCCGTCGGCGGTTGAACGCGCGAAATCGGCTTCCATGCTGCGCGTTTTCGGGTTGGACTGTTCGGTCGGCAGGAAACCGAGGTGGAATTCGGTTTCGTTCTCGATGAAGTGTTCGGCGGCGGCCAGGGTTTCGGGTTTCATTTTTTATTTTCCATTCACGTGTGTTAAGTTGCGGTTGAATCCGTGTGCTGCGGAGAGATCAGGGTCTGGGCGCGTCCGGCAGCAGGAAGTCGGTGTAGAACGTCCCGTGATCCGATGGGAAAAGCGCCTTGTGCGTGCCGAGGTAACGGCTTTCGACCGCCCGGGCTCCGAGCAGGTAGATGTAGTCGATCCGGGCCTGGAGCGTATAGGTCTGGTAACGGCCTCCCGGAACCGTGGCCCAGACGCACCAGGAGAGTGCCTCGTTCCGGCGGACATCCGGATTCAGCGCGCGGAAGGTGTCCGTGAAACCGGCCTCCTCCATGCGCCGGCTTACCGGCCAGTCGACGGCGAAACCGCGGTGAAGGTCCCGGTTCTCCTCGGTCCAGTCGAGGTGCGAGGCGACGTTGAAGTCACCCGCCACCACCAGCGGCACGCGCGCGGCGTTGTCGCGGAACGGCTTGAGTTCTTCGAGAATCTGCCGGATCTCCGGCTCGCGGGTGGCCGCTTCTCCGGCGCGGAGCGATTCCGGAGTCGCTTTCCCTTCGGCGATCTGAGCGGCGAAGTCGGGCAGGTAGTTCAGCCACGATACGTTCAGCACCATCGAACGGCCGCTGCCGAAGTCGATCGCCGCCGCGCCGGAGTTGAACGGCTTGAAGATTTTGATCGCCTCCGCGATCGGATAGCGGCTCAGGATCGAGAGGTTGCTGCTGATCAGATAAAGCTGATAGTCCATTCCGTCGGCGAGGATCGCGCCGGAACCGTAGGTTTCGATGACTCCGATCACGTCCGGATCGATCGACTTCATGATTTCGACGATGCGCTGCGGGCCGACGTGCCTGCCGGTGTGGCGGCCGCCGTGCCAGATATTCCAGACCATGCAGCGGACCCGGTCGCCCTCCAGCACCGGGACCGGCCGGACCCGGCCGGGCTGCAGCGCGGCGAATTCGGCGGCGAGATCGGCATCGCTCCGCACCGTGTCGGAGAGGTACAGCTCGTCGATGCAGCCGTTGAACGCCTCGATCATGCCGGCATCGCCCGAGTCGAACGAATCGTCGCTGCCGCCGAACACCGTCCATTTGCCGGAATCGAGCGGTCCGAGACCGTCGATGTTGTAGATGGCGACGCAGCGGCCGTCGTAGTAGAAGCGCGCGAGGCCGCGCCCGGTGTCGATGGTGAAGGCGAGCTGATGCCACGCGCCGTCGTTGATTTTCCGGAGGGGAGGCGCGTATTCAAAAGAGGTTTCGCCGCTGCGGAGCTTGACTGCCCAGCTGCCGTTCTCCCGGGCGAGAATCTGCCAGCCGGATTCCCGGAGCGTCCCGTTGGCGGCGATCGGCGTGCCCTGAATCGCGCCGGGAGCGCTTTTGACCCAGAGCGAGACGGAGAAATCCCGGTTGCAGGAGAACGGCGGCTCGATGCGCACCGGGCGGCGCTTTCCGGCTGCGGAACTGAGGTCCAGAGCCCGGCCGCGGACGCCGTCGGCGAACGTGCTTTCGAGCTGGTCGCTCAACGCCCACGCCTTGTCGGCCGGCATGGCGCAGGTGTAAGGTTCGCCGTCGAACGACTGCCGCCACTCGGCGCCGTACAGAGTCGCCGCCGCGCAGCACAAGGCGGCGGCCCATCTTCCCGCATGATTCATGGCTTTTTCCTGTATATTGTGTCTGTTCCGATAAAATACCACGACTCGCGGCTGAATTCCACTCCGGCCGCCCGGAAATATTTCGCCGCTTGCGGCCGACGGAAATTTCCGCCGTACCGGGAAAATTCCGGGAGAACATGCGATGGAATCTGTCGATGGCTCCATCGCCGGAAAATGGGACCGGCGCTTTTCCGCATTTTGCGCAGTTCGGGCTGTCTGCTTGTTTTCAGGTTCTCATTCAGCCGCCTGAGTTCATTGAAAATTCCGGAAAAACATCCGCCGGCAACGCCATCCCTTCGAAAAACTTTTTCGGCTGCAAAACTGCTGCAATTCAGCCCGTGAAAAAATAATGTTTTTATTGCAGGCAGTTCGTATATCTGAGGTTGAATTATGGTGCGCGAAGGGGGATTTGAACCCCCACGCCTTGCGGCACCGGAACCTAAATCCGGGGCGTCTGCCATTCCGCCATTCGCGCGTCCGGAGGCTTACTATAGCCCGGATTGCGGCTTTTCGCAATCGGGAGGGAGGGTTTTTCCATATATTTTCCGCCTTCCTTCTGGAAAATCCCGCGGAACGGTGTATTGTTAAGAAATGTGTAATCGTTTCCATCAGAAAGAATTTGTCCTCATATGATCGATATGGCAGAAGACTCCCGAAAGAAGGTCGAACGCGCTTTGCTCGTCGGCATCCGCACTCCGGATGAGACTGCGGCCGAGGTGGAAGAACATCTCGATGAACTGGCCGATCTGGTCCGGAATCTCGATATCGTTCCGCTCGAACCGGTTGTCGTCAATCTCCACTCCCCCATGCCGCAGTATTGCGTCGGTACCGGCAAGGCGCGGGAAATCGCGCAGCTGCTGCAGGAGTGCGAGGCCGACTGCCTGATTTTCGACAATCCGCTCACTCCGTCTCAGCAGCGCAACTGGGAGAGGCTGACCCATAGCTGCGTCATCGACCGCGAAGAGGTCATCCTCGATATCTTCGCCGAACGCGCTTCGACCCGCGAGGCCGTGCTTCAGGTCGAGCTCGCCCGCACCCGATATTCGCTGCCGCGGCTGACCCGTGCCTGGACCCACCTCTCCCGCCAGCACGGCGGCGGCGCGACGACCCGCGGCGAGGGCGAGGCGCAGATCGAAACCGACCGCCGGCTCCTGCGCCGCCGCATCCGGCAGCTCGAAGAAGAGCTCAAAACGGTCCGCAAACAGCGCGAAACCCAGCGCAAGTCCCGGCGGCGCAACCTCGTGCCGCACGGCGCGATCGTCGGCTATACGAACGTCGGGAAGTCCTCGCTGCTGCAGGCGCTCTCCGGTTCCGAGCTGCTGGTCAAGGACCAGCTCTTCGCCACGCTCGACCCGACGACGCGCCGGGTTCCGCTCGGGGAGAATCTCGAGGTGCTGCTGACCGACACGGTCGGATTCGTGCGCAAGCTGCCGCATTCGCTTGTCGAGGCGTTCAAGTCGACGCTGGAAGAGGCGGTGCTCGCCGATTTCCTGCTGCTGGTCCTCGATATTTCGTCCGGCCAGCTTGACGCCCAGTGGGAGACGACGCTCTCCGTGCTGAAGGAGCTCGGCGCCGATGAGAAGAAGATCATCGTCGTCTTCAACAAGCTCGATCTGCTGGACCGCGACGCGGAGCTTGTGCTGCTGGCCCGGCTGAACGGACTCTTTCCGGGAGCGTATTACATTTCAACCCATACCGGCGAGGGAGTCGATGCCCTGAAGGCGCGGCTGACCGCCATCGCCGCCGAGAATTTCCAGCTGCTCCGGGTCAAGCTTCCGCCCGGGCGGCACGATCTGGCCGCGCTCGCTCACGCCAGCGGCCGGATCTACGAGGAGCGCTATGACGAAGCCGGAGAGCTCGAGCTGGTTTTCACCATCGGCCCGGTGCACCGGCATAAATTTCTGGAGTATACGATATGAGACGCGTTATTTTGCTGGCTCTGCTGGCGGCCGCCGTGCCGTTCCTGTCCGGCGCCGCCAAAAATGCCTGGGACACCTGGCGGCAGGGATATGAAACTTACCTGAAAGGCGAGGCTTCGCGTGACCGCGGCGAGTATACGCGGGCGCTTGAGTTTTTTCAGAAATCGCTTGAACTGTATCGTGAAATCCAGCGGACGCGGCCGGATTGGGATCAGAACGTCATCCGGACCCGGATCGCCGACAGCGAGCGCGAAATCGCGAATGTCCGGAAGCTGCTCGGTGCCGAAGCCGCGCCCTCCGCACTGGAGCCCGAGGTTCCGGCCGCGCCCGGCGGCATCGACTTCGTCGAGCAGGAGAGCCGGAAGAACGAGCTCGAGCTTTTCCGCAAGAAGCTGTTCGACCTGACTGCGGAGAACGAGTTGCTGCGCAAAGAGAACGACCGGCTGAAGGCCAGCGAGGTCGATGCCCTGAAGCTGCTGCGGGAGCAGCGGGTATTGCAGGAGAAGTGTACGCTGCTCGAACAGCTGAACAAGGCGCAGGAGAGAAAACTGCAGGAGCCGGACACCCGGCTCGAGGAGCTCCGCAAGCAGCTCGTCGAAGAGAAGCTGAATTCCGGACAGCTGGCCAAGCGCCTGCAACTGGCGGAGACGCGCGGCCAGAAGCTCGACAAGGACCTGATTGAACTCGACCGGCAGAAAAGCTTCGCCGAGGCGGAGTCCCGCAAAAGCGCGGCCGACGTCCTGCGCATCACCCGCGAACTCGAGGAGCTGCGCCGCTATAAGGACGATTCGGTCAAGCAGCTGGCCGCCGCCGAAGCCGCTGCCGCCGAAACCGGCCTGAAGCTCAAAACGGCCGAGGAGAGTCTGACCGCGCGCACCGCCGAGGTTACGGTTCTGAACCGCCGCCTCGCCGATGCCGTCAAAGGCGGCGGCTCCGGCCTGAGTGCGGAGATGCTGGCCGAGAACAAGAGACTCAAGGAGGAGGCCGCTGCTGTCGGGAAGGCGCTCGAAGCCGCCGCCGTCGAGGCGCTTACGCTGAAAAATCAGCATCGCGCCGCACAGCTTGAGCTGGTTCAGCAGCGCGAAGCGCTTCAGAGGATCGAGGTGCTCCGTCTTGCGGTCGAAAAGGAGAATGCCGCATTGACGAAGCAGCTTGAGCTCGAAAAAGCCTCCGGAGAGCTTTCGTCGGTTGAACTCAGGAACCTGCGCGAGCGCAACGTGAAGCTCGAGGGCGATATGAAAAGCTGGAGCGAGCGCTGCGCCAAACTCGAAGAGCAGCTGAAAAACCGCGATTCGGCCGTGTCGAAGAGCATCGAAGCGGGTGACGCCGCGAACCGCGAGCTGGCTGCGGAGATCAAATCGCTCAAGGAGCAGCTCGCAACCCAGAACCGGGAGCTGAAAGTGCTGCTCGACCAGAAAAGCTCTCAGGAGAAGGCGCTGGCGGCCGCGACGACGGAGCTCGCCGGGAAGAAGTCCGCTCTCCTGCTTGCCGAAGAGAAGCTCAAAAAGGCCGGGGAGGGCCTGGCGCGGCTCGGAAAACTCGAGCCGGAGTTCAAGACGCTGCAGGTCAATTTTCAGGCGATGCAGAAGGAGCTTGCCGCCGGCCGCAAGGCGGCGGAGGAGCTGAATGCGTCGAAGACGGCGCTGGCGGCCGCGCAGACGCGGTTGAAGGAGCTGGAGTCCGTCGCCGCGAAGTTCCTTGCGGAGCAGAAGCGGAATCAGTCGCTGGCGGAGGAGGTCTCCAGACTGAAGGGTGAGCTTGAAGCGCGCCCGGTTGCCGCGGCGGTTCCGGCCGAACCGGTTCCGGCTGTTTCGGGCGTCGCCGCGCCCGCCGACCGGACGCCGGCGGAACTGCTTGCCGCCGGCCGCCGGGAGGAGGCCGCGGAACGTTGGGAGCTCGCGATCTGGAATTATGAGGCTGCGCTTGCCGCCGAGCCCGGCAACGCCGAGGCGGCGTTGCGGCTCGGCAATCTCTATCTGCGGCGCGAGGAGTTCGCCCGGGCCGAACCGCTGCTGGCGAAGGCGTCGGCCCGCAATCCGAACGATCCGACAGTTGCCGCGGCCCGCGCCGAAGCGCTGATCGGACTCGGTAAATTCGGCAATGCGCTCGGTGTGCTCGAAACGCCGCTGAAGGAGCGTCCGAAGGATTTCCGGCTCCAGATGGCCCGCGCGAAAGCGTTTGCCGGCAGCGGACGGCAGATGGATGCCGCCGCCGGTTTCGAACTGGCGGCGAAGCTGGACCCGGCTTCGCCGGAGCCGCTGCTCGGCCTGGCCCGGCTGCGGCTGGCGGACGGTAAGGAGAAAGAGGCCGCCGAGTTCTACCGGCAGGCGCGGCTGCTCGGGGCCGGGCCCGATGCCGGGCTCGAACCGAAACTCGGCAAACAGCTCACCGAGCAGCGCGAGCTGGCCGCCTTCATGTCGACCGCCGCGGCCGAGGCGGCCGCGAACGGCGACTGGACCAGCGCGCTCTGGTATTACCGCCAGCTCTCCGAGATCGATACCGGCAACCGGCTGCTGCCGCTGCAGATGGCCTTCGGACACATTCAGACCGGCAGCTGTGCGCAGGCGCTGGAGATCGTTGCCATGAATCCGGCTTCGGCCGAAAGCGACGCGGTGAAAATACTCGCTTACCTGAAGCAGAACCGTTTCGAGGAGGCGCGGAAGGCCGCCGAAGAGGCGCTGGCGCGCAGCGGCGGCAAACCGCTTGCACTCTCTCCCGCCTGGCCCGGACTCGGGGCGGAGCTTGAGGCGCAGAAGAAGCTGCCGGAGCTCGGCAAATCGGTGGCCGGCATGGCATGTGCGAAGCTGCTCGATAAGCTCCTGCCTGGAGCAGGAAAGTGATTCCGCCCGGCCGCCGGCCGCGGGGCGAAATCGCAAAAACGTGATGTTTGAACTTGATTTGCAGGCCTCCGCCGTGTATATTACGTAATTTGAGTACCGATATCAGAGGAGGGCCTCATCAAGTTGCTCATCACCACGCCACAGAATTTCCTGCTTGCTGAGCCGCTGCCGCTTGATTGCGGCCGCGAGCTCAAGCAGGTCAACATCCGCTACGAGACGGTCGGAACGCTGACGCCGGAGGCGGACAATGCGGTTCTGATCACCCATGCGCTTTCGGGCAACGCCCACGTCTGCGGCCGCTACACCGAGAACGACCCGAAACCGGGCTGGTGGGACGATATGGTCGGTCCCGGCAAGGCGATCGACACGGACCGGTATTTCGTAATCTGCAGCAACGTCATCGGCAGCTGCGCCGGTTCCACCGGTCCGCGGTCGATCGATCCGGACACCGGCAATCCGTACAACCTGACCTTCCCGGTGATCACGATCCGCGACATGGTGCGCGCCCAGAAGCGCCTTGTGGAGTTTCTCGGAGTGCGGCGGCTGCTGTCGGTGATCGGCGGTTCGATGGGCGGTATGCAGGCGCTTGAATGGGCGATCAATTTTCCGGATATGGTGGACAGCGTCGTGCCGATTGCGACGACTTCGCAGCTTTCCCCCCAGAGCATCGCATTCGACTGGGTCGGCCGCGAGGCGATCAAGAACGATCCTCGCTGGAACAGCGGGAATTATTCGGCCGACCGGGTGCCGGAGGGCGGCTTGTCGACTGCGCGCATGCTCGCCCACATCACCTATCTCTCCGACGAATCCATGAGCCGCAAGTTCGGGCGCGAGCTTCAGGATGCCGACAGCTACAGCTTTGACTTTCAGCGCGACTTCGCGGTCGAGAGCTATCTGGAACATCAGGGGAGAAGGTTCGTCGAGCTCTTCGACGCGAACAGCTATTTTTATATCACCCGGGCGATGGACTACTTCGACATGGCCCGCCGCAGCGGCGGCGATCTGGCGAAGACCTTTTCCGCCGCGAAGGCCGCCTTTCTGGTCGTCTCGTTTTCGAGCGACTGGCTGTTTCCGACGGCGGAGTCGCGGAAAATCGTCAACGCCCTGCTGAAAAACCGGCTCAATGTGTCGTTCTGCGAAATTCAGTCGGGGTACGGGCATGATGCGTTTCTGCTGGAGGTCGATGCGCTCGGACGCATGGTCCGCGACTTCCTGCGCAATCGACTGGAGGTGCGCCGTGGCTAAAAACTACCATTCCGAACTCCGGAACCGTCCGGATCTCGCGATCATCGCGGAGCTGGTCGAACCGGGTTTCCGCGTGCTCGACCTCGGCTGCGGCGACGGCAGCTTCCTGAAAATGCTGAAAAACGAACACGGCGCCGAAGTGCTCGGCATGGAGATCGACCCGGATCTTCTCGCCGAAAGCATCGCCAACGGCGTTCCGGTCGTCCAGAGCGACCTTGATGACGAGCTGGATTTCGCCGAGGACAATTCGTTCGACCTCGTGATCCTGAGCCAGACGCTCCAGCAGATGCGCCGCCCCGACCAGCTGATGCGGAAAATCGTCCGGGTCGGCAAGCTCGCGGCGGTCAGCTTCATCAATTTCGGCTTCATCACCTGCCGGATGCAGCTGTTGACGCTGGGAACCATGCCGCGGACCAATCAGATTCCGTACCAGTGGTACAATACGCCGAATATTCACCACGGCACGATCAAGGATTTCCGCCGGCTCTGCAGGCATCTCGGCATCAGAATCATTCAGGAAATTCCGATCGGCCACTCGTTTCCGCTGCTGACCCGCTATTGGCCGAATCTCTTTGCGGTCGGGTGCGTTTTCCTGCTCGAAAAGAAGGAGCGCGCGCCCCGGCGCGACGCCGCTCCCCCGCACGCATAGGAAGAGAGCCGTGCCGGCCGGAACCGCAGGCGCCGGAGAGGGGCTCCCGCATCCGTGCGGAGGCGCCGTATGAACGGTCAGGGGGCGGCTGTGGCCAGGAGCGCATAGGCGGTTGGGTCGGAGGCGTCGGACTGGACGGAGAGCGCGTAGGAGCCGCGGGCCAGTTCGATGGCGCAGCTCTCTTCCTCTGCGCCGGGCTCGGCCTGGAGCCGCAGCAGGGAACGGCCGTTCGGCGCAAAGAGTTCGAGGCGGACCGGACCGGTTTCCGCGCGGAGGCGGAAAAGGTAGCGGCCGGTTGCGGAGACGACCAGCCGTCGCCAGTCGGCGAGCATTCTTCCGCCGGCGATTCCGCGCGGAACCAGTTCCCGGGCGCCGGTTTCCGGCAGGGATAATTCGAAGCGGGCGTTTTTCCCGATCAATTTGAGTTCGTCCTCGCCGGTCATCGGCAGCTTCCCCTTTTCAAAACGGATGTACATAAATGTGGGACATATTTATTATGCGATTTTTGGACTCTTTTGTCAAGCCGCTGTGATGATTTTCTGAAAAATATTAGCTCCGGAGGTGGATGAAACTCGTCCGAACCCGAAGAATCCATTGGGCACAGGAAATCACAGCATCCCTGCCCGGCAACGTTTCCCGCCGTCTGCGGAGGCGTTTCTTTCCGCTTCTCGCGTTCCGGTACAGGATCCGGGGCGGCCCGGTGTGACGGAGTGCGGGAGGCCTCAGGCGATCCGCCCGGAGAGTTTCAGTGTATAACCGACCGGTTCCGGGGCCGGGGACGTGATCGACAGGGCGTATTCGCCCGGCGCCAGTTCGATGCCGTCGATGCTGCCGTCGTTTTTCGGACTTGCCGTCGTCCGGGCGAGACTGCCGCCGTCGGGGGAATGGATTTCAAAAGTGACTTCCCCCTGCCGGGAGGATAAGCGGAAACAATACTGCCCCGCCGCAGAGACGATAAGCCGGTGCCAATCGGCGGATTTACGGCCGCCTGCCGTGCCGCAGGGAATCAGTTCGAGGTCGATCTGTTCGCCGGCGGGAAGAATGAGCTCGAACTTCGGGTTTTCTCCGAGCAGCTCAAGGGTGTAATCGTGGTTTGTCATCGGGAAGATCCTTACTCGGAAAGCCTGCAGCGACACTCTTGTGGTACATATTAATATTATGACGCATCAATCCCCCTTTGTCAACCCCTTTTCCTCCCCTCTCTCCTTCTTTTTTGCGTGAAAACTCATATTCCGCAGAAAAAAGCAGGCCGGAGTTTTCCCCCCGGCCCGCTTTTCATTCCCATCCGCTTTACCGGATGGTTATTCCGTTTCCTCCGCCGTTTCCGCCTTCGCCGCCTTGCCGATTCTGCGGAATCTCATCGCCACACCGATCGTGATCGCTCCGTAGAAGATCAGGAAAAACGCGAACAGCAGGTTGAAAAATCCGATCGCCGCGATCGAACTCGTCGCAATCAGGATTCCGAACGCCAGCGTCACAAGTCCGTTGAGCGCGACCAGCCAGCGGAAGCCGACCGGGTGGAGTTTGTCTGCCAGCGCCGCCGTGAACAGCTCGATCGCATGCAGGACGAACCAGATGCCGAGCACGATCATGAGAAAACTTGCTCCCATGAGCGGATCGATCACCAGGAACAAGCCGGCGATGAACCAGAAGAGCGAGTAGAGCGCATAGCCGATCTTGAATTTCCGGTTCAGCGCCATCAGCGCGAATCCCTGCACGCCGCAGCCCAGCAGCATGATGCCGAGCAGGATGGCGAAGATGATCAGGGCGGAACCGAAATTCAGCGCGAAAATAATGCCGAGCAGGATCGAAATGATTCCCTGCGCAAGCATGAATTTCCACGAGTGCCCGGCCAGCAGATTGGTCGAAAAGTAGAAATAAGGTTGCGGTTTCATAAGTGTCTCCTTCCCCAAAGTGTGTTTCCCGCTGCTTGAAATATAATCCGCATTTGCTTCCGGTGCAAGCAGAATGCCGGAAAAAAGCGGATTCCGGTGTATGCCGGCCGCAAATGGAAGGCGGAATGATGGGGGGGGGGAGATCAGCCGTTTCCAGTGGCGGGCGCCCGTCTCATTTTATGCGAGGGAAACGGCGCATGAGAGCAGATCTGTACCTGGGGCCCGTCTGTCGGGCGGTACGCTGCGAGAGGTTGTTCCGGCACCGTGGGAACCGTCGCGTACCGGACCGACCGCACGGAACCGCGTTCTTCCTGCCTGCCGCAGCGGATTTGTACTCCGGAACGGCCTCGGCAGGTACTTCGGATTGTATGTATACTGCAAAACCTGAACGCACAGCTGAATTTCATCGAAGCGGGGGAGAAAGACAGCGCGCTGAAGCTGCGGACGGCGGTTTGTACTTTCCGCTTTCCGGTGCTATCTTACGGGAAAGGGGATTGATCTGATGAAGTTATCCGGCATTCTGCTGTCCGCCGCGTTTCTGTTTTGCGCGTTTCTCTGCGCGGGGGAGGAGCGGGAGATCGGGTTCGGCGCCGAATGGCCGCTCAAGGGGACGCTGACCGTTCCGGACGGCGGGAACGGACCGTTTCCGCTGGTGGTTCTGGTCCACGGCTCCGGGCCGCAGGACCGCGACGAGACGCTCGGACCGAACCGGCCGTTCCGCGATATCGCCCGCGATCTCGAGCGCGCCGGCGTCGCAACGCTCCGGTACGACAAGCGCACACGGGCGCACGGAGCCCGGGTCGCAAAGCTGAACGACTATTCCCTGGACGAAGAGGTCATCGACGATGCGGTGCTGGCGGTCGAGTTCGCCGCGAAGCAGGAGCGGATCGATCCGGGCCGGATTTTCGTTCTCGGCCACAGCCTCGGCGGGATGCTGCTGCCGCGCATCGCCGCGGCGACCGCAATTCCGGCCGGATACATCTTTATGGCGGCTCCGTCCCGGCCGATGAAGACGGTGCTGGAGGAGCAGTTCCGCTATCTGATCGGGCTGCGGGGCACGCCGGCCGCCGACTTCGAAATTGCGGCCGGACTCGGCGAAATGAAGCGTTCCGTTCCGGCCGGCTACTGGCGGGAGTTCAGCGAATACGTGCCGCTCGATGATGCAAAGCTCGTCGGCAGGCCGATGCTGTTTCTGCAGGGCGGCCGGGATTACCAGGTGACGGAAGAGGACTTCAGCGGCTGGAAACAGGCGCTCGGCGGCAGTCCGTCGGCCTCATTTCGTTTCTACGGGAATTTGAACCACCTGATGCAGAAGGGGATCGGAAAGGCGAAGCCGCAGGAGTATTTCGTTCCCGCGCCGGTGGATTCCCGCGTGACCGGTGACATTGCGCTTTTCGTCTCCGCGGCGGCGGCGCGGCGGGAACGTGCGGAACCGTAATTCGGACAGTTGAATTTTCCCGAACGAATGCTATGTTTCCCAACAATGTAATTTTGTTTATTTGTCGATGAGCTTTCAATTCCGGGGAGATGAGATGTCGAAGACGGTCGTTGGTATTTCGCATGAGAATCCGCACTATTTCACGATCAACGGGGAGCTGCGGCTTCTGATCAGTTCGGCCGAGCATTACGGCGCGCTGGTCAACCGCGCGTTCGATTATGTCCGTTATTTCCGGGAGCTTCGGAAGAACGGCTTCAATCAGACCCGGCTGTTCGCCGGCAGCTATTTCGAGCGCGCGAGCGACTTCAGTTTCGATTCGAATCCGCTGGCGCCGGGGGCGGAGAATCTGGTCCCGCTCTTTGCCGGGCCGGAGAAGACCCGGCTGCATCCGGAATACGTCGAACGGCTGCGCGCGATCCTCGCCGCCGCCGACGAGGCCGGGGTCGTGGTCGAGCTCACGCTCTTTTGCGTCTTTTACAACGAGGGCAATTATCTGGATTCCCCGCTTCATGACCCGGCGGTTGACCGCCGGGAGTTTTTCGAGGCGCTGACCGAAGAGCAGAAGCGGTATGTGCGTCTGGTGCTGGCCGAGCTTGAGCCGTTCGACAATGTGATCGTCGAACTCATCAACGAGCCGTACTGGATGGTCCGCCGCATGGAGCCGGTGCTCCGGTTCCAGCAGGAGCTGGCCGAGCTGATCCGGGAGTGTGCGCCGGGCAAACCGGTCGCCTGGAATGTCGACAATACGTTGTCGTGCGCGTTCGACGGCGTTCCGGGAGCGGACGTGCTGAACTTCCACTACATGCGCCCCGAATGCGTGCTGGCGAACTGGCACCGGCAGCGTCCGATCGTCGATGACGAGACCGGTTTCTGCGGTTCCGCGAACCGTCCGTACCGGGAGGAGGCGTATCTGGCGCTCCTGGCCGGTGCGGCGGGATACAGCAATCTCGACATGGCTTATACGGTCGAGGCTCCGGACGGAACCGAACGGTGTTCCGAACAATGCACGCACGGCGGCGGGAAGAGCTTTCACCGCGAGCTTGCGGCGCTGGCGGCCTTTCTCGGGCGGTTTGATTTTTCGAAGGCGCGCCCGGCGTTCGAGATGTTCCGGCCGGAGTGCCGTTCGGCGGCGCTGTCTCTGGGGGGAGGGCGCTATCTTGCCTATGCGGCGGAGACGGCGGGGAAGGTGCTCGCCGTGTCGCTTCCGGCCGGGGAGTACTGCCTGCGCTGGTTCGACCCGGTGACAACGGAGCTGCTGAAGGAGGAGAAACACGTTTCGAATGAACTCTGGATGCGCCCGGTGACGCCGCCGACCGAGGGCGAGATGCTGCTGGAAGTCTGCCGGGTTGGAACAGGCGACTGAAAACGCAAGGGGAGCGCAAGCGGCCGGGTTCAGGGCTGTCCGGCCCCGGCGGGATTCTTAAGGACGCGCACTCCTTGAGAGCTTATTCAGGGATAAGCTCCGAGTGGAGTTTGAGGCGACGCCTCAAGCCGGACCCGGGCAAAGCCCCTGCGCAAAAATCCGCAGCGAAGTTGCGGTGCTTTGCCCTGTGTGAGCGAAAGCGGCCGGAGGCTGCGGAGCGACTAAAGGGTTTATTGCGTTGTATCAGGAAAATACGATGAATAATCGGAGCCGCAGGCAACGTTTGAATGCGGGTAATCTATGGGACGGATAGGGCGGCGCGCCTGTTTTTCATCCCCCGACCCGGTTGCGGTCGCGATAAGCGCTCGCCGTCTCGCCGTTTTCCAGCCGGAACCGGCGTGAAAAATAGAACGGGTCCGCGAATCCGCACCGCCGGGCGATCTCCGCGACCGGCAGCGTCGTTTCGATCAGCAGCCGCCGCGCCCGGTCGATCCGGGCGTTCAGCAGGAACTCCCCCGCCGGCAGATTGAGGTAGGCCAGAAAAAAGCGCCGGAACGTCGTGCGGGAAATTCCGAGCTTCGCCGCCTCCTCGTCCCAGTCGTACGGCCGGGACGGATTCCGCCGGATCTGCCCGGCCAGCGCCCGGAGCTCCGGCTCCAGCCGCCCCGGTACGCCCAGCTGCTTCTCCAGCAAACTCTCGAGGACGAGCCGTACCGCGCAGCAGTCGAGCCGGTCGGTGTTCGATTCGAGCTCCGCGTCGGCCGCGAGCGTTTCGAACTCCTCGGCCAGTTCGAAGAGTCGGTGCGGATTGCCGACCTGCCAGAACGGCCGGTTCTCCCGCATGAGCCCGAGTTCCCGCAGCTTTTCCCCGCAATTTTCCGGGTAGATCAGGAAGATTTCACGCCAGGCGGAGTCGGGCCCGTAGTGCATCGGTTCACCGGGCCACTGGGTCAGCACCGCCGGCGCGCGGACTTTGTGCCGGACTCCGCCGAGCTCGTAGAAGCCTTCTCCCGCCAGGACGAACGAAAAGTTCCAGCTCGGGAAAATCCGGTCGACGATATCCCGCTTCTCCGGGATGAAGCCGATCGAATCGAGCTGCGGCGCCACATTCAGCCGGCGCGGCAGTCCGGCCAGGTGTCTGGATAAATAATCCATTTTAATAAATTTTTTGTCTATTGGTTTGCGGGACGATGTAAGGTATACTATATCCGTCGTCCATTCAAGTCAAAATCGAGGTGATTCATGAAAAATGCCGTTGCAATCGGGGTGATCGGGTGCGGGAACATCAGCGACGCCTATTTCCGGTCGCTGCCGTCTTTCCCGGACGTGCGGCTCGCGGCCGCGAGCGATCTGGTGATGGAGCGGGCCAAAGCGAAGGCGGAACAGTACGGCTTCCGCGCGATGACGACCGAAGAGCTGCTGAACGATCCTGAGATCAGGCTGGTCATCAACCTCACCACGCCGGAGTTCCACACCGCCGTCAACAAGCGGATTCTGATGGCCGGCAAACATGCTTACACCGAAAAGCCGTTCGGCCTGGACCGCGAGGCCGGACGTGAAGTGCTCGCGCTCGCCGCTTCGAAAGGACTCCGGACCGGCGGCGCTCCGGATACGTTTCTCGGCGGCGCGCACCAGACCTGCCGCCGGCTGGTCGATGCGGGCGCGATCGGGAAGGTGGTCGCCGGAACCGCATTCATGCAGTGTCACGGCCACGAGAGCTGGCACCCGAACCCGGCTTTCTACTACCGGCGCGGCGGCGGCCCGCTGTTCGACATGGGGCCCTATTACCTGACTGCGCTGGTCAATCTGCTCGGCCCGGTGGCCGAAGTTGCGGCGTTCGGCGGACGCGCCTTCGACGAACGCGAAATCACGGCCCCTGCCGCGACCGAAAAAAGCTGCAAAGTCGAGGTCGACACGCATATCGCGGCCGTGCTGCGCTTCGCGTCGGGCGCACTGGTGAATCTCGCGATGAGCTTCGACGTCTGGAAGCACTCTCTGCCCTGCATCGAGCTGCACGGCACGGCGGGATCGTTGTCGGTGCCGGACCCGAACTGCTTCGGCGGCGAGGTCCGGCTTTTCCTGCCGCATCTGGCCGAGTGGGCGAAACTGAAGCTCACGCACGGCTACACCGACAATATGCGCGGCATCGGGGCGGCGGATCTGGCCCGCTCGCTTTCAGGCGGTGTTCCGGCCCGCGCCTGCGGAGAACTTGCGTTCCACGTTCTCGATGTCATGTGCGGCATCAGTGATTCCGCGCGGACTGGCGCATTCGTCAAAGTGCAATCGACCTGCGAACGCCCGGCGCCGTTGCCGGTCGGACTCCGGCACGGTCAACTTGAATTGGAGGCATGAAAATGAACCGGAAAGCATTCATCACCTGGGGCGGCTGGAGCGGCCATGAGCCGGAGCAGACTTCCGCCTTGTTTGCGAAGCTGCTGGCGGAGAAGGGATTCGCGGTCGAACGCGTCGATTCGCTCTCTCCCCTGGCGGATACGGAGAAAATGAAGACGTTCGACCTGATCGTGCCGGTGTGGACCATGTCGTCCATCGCGAAGGAGGAACTCAGGGGGCTGCTTGAGGCGGTCCGCTCCGGGGTCGGCATCGGCGGCTGGCACGGCGGCATGGGCGACGCGTTCCGGCAAGAGACCGAGTATCAGTGGATGGTCGGCGGCCAGTGGGTCGCCCACCCCGGCAACGCGATCGACTATACGGTCGAAGTCGTGAAGAATGATCCGATTACAGCCGGAATCGGCACGTTTGCGATGCATTCCGAGCAGTATTACATGCACACCGACCCGGGCAATGAGGTGCTCGCCGTCACGCGCTTCGACGGCCGGCACGCCGACTGGATTGCCGGGACGATCATGCCGGCGGCATGGAAGCGGCACTACGGAAAAGGCCGGGTGTTCTACTGCTCGCTCGGACACGTTGCGGCGGATTTCGATGTCCCCGAAGCGCGCGAACTGACGCTGCGCGGACTGCTCTGGGCGGCACACGCACTCTGACCGCGCTTTTGCGCCCCGGGAGTCGGAGCGGGACGAAACGTCCCCCTCCGGGGCCCGGAAGGGGACGCGGACCGGTCAGGCGTTGGCGAGGGCCTGATCGAAGTCGGCTTTGATATCGTCGATGTTTTCGATTCCGACGGAAAGCCGGATCATATCCGGGGAGACGCCGGCGGCTTTGAGCTCGGCGTCGGAGAGCTGGCGGTGGGTCATGCTGGCCGGATGCAGCACGCAGGTGCGGACGTCGGCCACATGGACGACGATCGCCGCGAGCTTCAGGGAGTTCATGACCCGTTCGCCGGCCGCCTTTCCGCCCTTCACTCCGAAGCAGATCACGCCGGAGCAGCCCTTCGGCATGTATTTTTTCGCCAGTTCGTACTGGCTGCTCGATTTGAGGCCCGGATAGTTGACCCAGCTGACCTTCGGGTGATTCTCGAGGAACTCCGCCATCGCCATCGCATTTTCGCAGTGGCGCTGCATGCGGATGTGCAGCGTTTCAAGCCCGAGGTTGGCGAGCAGCGCGTTGAAAGGCGCCATCGGGACCCCCATGTCGCGGATGAACTGCACCCGCAGCTTGACCGAGAACGGGGCGGCCTTGAAGTTCTCCATATAGACCAGCCCGTGATAGGCCGGATCCGGCTCCGTGAAGTCCGGGAACTTGCCGTTGCTCCAGTTGAAATTCCCCTTTTCGATGACGATTCCGCCGATGGCCATGGCGTGGCCGTCGGTGTATTTGCTGGTCGAGTGGGTCACGATGTCCGCGCCGAAGTCGAACGGGCGGCAGAGATAGGCGGTCGGAAAGGTGTTGTCGACGATGAGCGGAATCCCGGCTTCGTGGGCGATGCCGGCGAACCGCTCGATATCGAGCACGATGAGGGCCGGATTCGCGAGCGTCTCCGCGAAGATCGCTTTCGTGTTCGGGCGGATTGCCTTGCGGACCGTCTCCGAGTCGGCGTCGGGCTGGACGAAGGTGAATTCGATTCCGAGCTTGCTGAAGGTGTTGGTGAACAGCGAGACCGTTCCGCCGTAGAGGCTCGCGACGGCGACGATGTGGTCTCCGGCCCGGGCGATGTTCAGTATGGCGAGCATCGAGGCGGTCTGCCCCGCGCTGACCGCAACGGCGGCGACGCCGCCCTCGAGCGCGGCCATCTTCTTCTCGAATGCGTCGACGGTCGGATTTGCGAGCCGGGTGTAGAAGAACCCTTCGCTCTTGAGGTCGAAGAGGTCGGCGACGCTCTGGGCGTCGTCGTATTTGTAGGTCGTGCTCTGGTAGAGCGGCAGCGTGCGCGGTTCTCCGTTGCCGGGCCGGTAGCCGGCCTGGACCGCCTGTGTTTCAATATGCCAGTTCTGATTCATGATGCGGTGTTTCCTTCTATTGCCGATGCAGATGGTTTTTGAGGATTGTGTGTTGAATATAGCGTTGAAATCCGTATTTTACAAGCCGGACGCGGTTGCTTTATCCGTGAAAACGGTATATATTAATCACCCGTGAGGCATGGAGCGGAAACAACAACCACGATGGAGCTGGATGACATTCATGGGCGAAAAGAACGTTTTCGAGCAGGAGATCACGGTGGATAACGCCATGGGGCTGCATGCGCGCCCCGCGGCGCAGCTGGTCAGGATCGCCTCCGGTTACGATGCGTCCATGAGTGTGGAGAAACTCGATGACGACGGCGAGGTCGCCGACTGCCGCAGCGTGCTTTCACTGCTGATGCTGGCGGCCGGGCGGGGCACGAGGCTGCTGCTGCGCGTCTCCGGCCCGCAGGCGGAGGAGGCGTTCCGCGCCGCGGTCGATTTCTTCACTTCGAAGTTCGGGGAAGAGTAGGAGGTTCCCATGGCGCTTCCGACACAGACGATTCAGGCGCTCGCCGTTTCTCCCGGCATCGCCATCGGGCGCACGATGCGCGTGACCGGCCAGACCCGATACCGCGAGCCCGAGCCGCACCGGATCACCGAAGATGAAATCCCGGCGGAGCTCTCGCGCCTTTCGGCCGCCCTCGCGCTGACCCGGACTCAGCTGGTCGAGCTCCGGCAGGAGGTCCGCAACAAGCTGAAGGCCCAGGAAGCGGAGATTTTCGACGCGCATATCATGATCGTCGACGACCGTACCATGATCGCCGAGGCGGAGAAGGGAATCCGGGAGAAGCACTATGTTGCCGAATACGCGCTCTATCTTGCCAGCGAACATTTTGCAAACGTTTTTGCCGGGATGGCGGACGAATACCTGCGCGAGCGCGCCGCGGACATCCGCGACGTTTCGGCCCGCATTCTGTCGAATCTGACGAATATCCATGTGCACGGTCACGAGATCGACCTCGACGACCGCCGTATCATCGTCGCACACAATCTGTCGCCCTCCGAAACCGCCCAGCTCGACGTCGAAAAGGTGCTCGGCTTCGCGGTCGAAACCGGCAGTGCGACCAGCCATACCGCGATTCTGGCCCGGTCGATGCGGCTCCCGGCCGTGGTCGGGATTCCGCCCGAACTGCCCGAACAGCTTACGGCGGACGACAAGCTCATCATCGACGGTTACAGCGGCAAGCTCCTGATCAATCCGGACGCCCGCACCGAAGAGGCGTACCGCCTGAAAAAAGCCGAGGCCGGCCAGCTCTGGAGCCGGCTCGAGAGCGAAAGCGAGCTGCGGCCGGAGACGACCGACGGCTTCATCGTTCAGCTGGCCGCGAACCTCGATTCTCCCGACAAGGTCGGCGAGGTCAAGCGGTGCGGCGCCAGCGGAATCGGCCTTTTCCGCACCGAATATCTGTATATGAACCGGCAGGCCCTGCCGGATGAGGAAGAGCAGTTCGAGGTTTACAAGAAGCTGCTGGTCGAGTGCGACAACGCGCCCCTGATCGTGCGCACGCTCGACGTCGGCGGCGACAAATTCAATACGAACATCTACCGGGCGAACGAGCAGAATCCGTTCCTGGGGCTGCGCGGAATCCGGCTCTGTCTGCACGAACGGCGCGATATTCTCGAGACCCAGCTGCGTGCGCTGCTGCGGGCCGGGGTTTTCGGGAATCTGCGGGTCATGCTGCCGATGGTGAGCAGCATCCGCGAGGTGATCGAGGTCCGTTCGATCATCGGGCAGCTCCAGCAGCAGCTTGAGAACGAGAAGCTCGAATATATGTCGCACCTGCCGCTCGGCATCATGATCGAAACGCCCGCCGCGGCGCTGATGGCGGACAAGTTCGCCCCGATGGTCGACTTTTTCAGCATCGGGACCAACGACCTTGTCCAGTACACGATGGCGATCGACCGCGGCAATGAGCGGGTGGCTTATCTGTACCGGCCGTCCCACCCCGCGATCCTGGGGCTGATCCGCAACTGCGTCGAGGCGGCGAACCGGCACAATATCTGGGTCAGCGTCTGCGGGCAGGCCGCCGCCGACGCATATATGGTTCCGCTGCTGGCCGGGATCGGCGTACATGAGCTCAGCATGGCGCCGTCCTCGATCGCGGTGGTGCGCCGGGTGATCCGCAGCATGTCGATGTTCGAGATGCAGGAGACCGCGCAGGCCGCGCTGGCCTGCACGAATGCGACCGACGCGCTGGCTATTTCCGAGGCGCTGATTCATCTGCGCGCGCCTGAAATCGTCAATATCTGAAGAAGCTGTTATTTGATGGATAAAAGGGAAAACAACCTGAAAACGATCTATCTGTCGGGCCCGATCATGGATGAGCATGCGGGGGCGGCGCGGGAGTGGCGCGAATGCGCGAAGAGCCTCCTGGCGGGCCGCTACCGGCTGCTCGACCCGATGCGGCGCAAATTCGTCGACCGTGAAGTGGACAGCGCGAACGAGATCGTCGAATTCGATTTGCTCGACGTCCGCAACGCGGATATCATTCTGGTCAATTACAGCCGTCCGAGCATCGGAACGAGCATGGAGGTTTTTTACGCTTCGCACGTGCTCGGCAAGTTCGTGGTGGCGTTTTCGCCCTATGAATACCGGGAGTGCAGTCCGTGGATGGTCCGCTACTGCACCAAGATTCTCGGTTCGCTGGAAGAGGCGGCCGAATATATTGCAACTCACTTTTCGCAGGAAATGGAGTAGAAACGTCTTATGTGTGGAATTATCGGATATACCGGCGCCCGCGCCGTTCCGCCGATCCTCCTGGATGGTCTGAAACGTCTGGAATATCGCGGTTATGATTCGTCCGGCATGGCGCTGGCCGGGGCCGGGATGATGGCGGAGCTCAAGGAGGTCGGCAAGGTGGCGCGGCTCGAGGCGGCGCTTCAGGCCGAGTCCGGGCTCCGGGAGTTTACCGGCTGCGGCATTGCGCATACGCGCTGGGCCACGCACGGGGTGCCGTCGACGGTCAACGCGCATCCTCACTGCGACGGGAAGCGGGAGTTCGCGATCGTCCACAACGGCATCGTCGAAAACCATCATGAGCTGCGGAGCCACCTGGAGAAGAAGGGGTACCGCTTCCGTTCGCAGACCGACTCCGAAGTGATCGTCCACCTGATCGCCGACGCGTACAACGGCGATCTGCTGGCCGCGACGGCCGCCGCGCTGCGGCAGGTCTCCGGCACCTACGGTCTCGCGGTCGTTTCGGTGCACCACCCGGGACTCATCGTCGCCGCCCGCAAGGGCAGCCCGCTGGTCATCGGGCTCGGCAGCGGCGAAAACCTGATTGCGAGCGACATCGCGGCGCTCCTGACCCACACGCGGCAGGTCATTTACCTGAATGACGGCGACATCGCGGCGATTTCGCCCGAAAGCGTCGATCTGCGCGATATCTCGAATGTCCCCGTCGAGCGGGAGGTCGCGAATATCGACTGGGATGCGGCGGCGGCCGAAAAGGGCAACTATCCGCACTTCATGCTCAAGGAGATCTTCGAGCAGCCCGAGACCATCGAAAATGCGATCCGCGGACGGATCAACTACGAGATGGGCACGGCCATCCTGAACGGCCTGGGGTTTTCGCCGTGCGAACTGGCGCAGATTTCGCGCATCGTCATCGCGGCCTGCGGCAGCAGCATGCACGCCGGCATGGTGGCGGAGTATTACTTTGAGGACATCGCCGGAATTTCGACTTCGGTCGAGCAGGCGGCGGAGTTCCGTTACCGCAACCCGATCATCGAGCCGAATACGCTCGTGATTCCGATCAGCCAGTCCGGCGAAACCGCCGACACGATCGCGGCGGTCCGCGAAGCGGTCGGCAAGGGAGCCTATATTTCGGCGCTCTGCAACGTGGTCGGTTCGACCATCGCCCGCGAGGCCGGGCGCGGCGTCTATCTGCACGCGGGGCCGGAGATCAGCGTCGCGTCGACGAAGGCGTTTTCGAGTCAGGTCGCCGTGCTTCTGCTGATGGCGCTGCTGCTCGGGCGCAACCGGCGGCTGAGCCGCAGCGAAGGGTGCGAGCTGGTGCGCGAGATCGAGCAGACGCCGGAGCTGATCCGCAGCGTGCTGGCCCAGGCGGAGGAGATCCGTGCGATCGCGAAGCGTTACGCCGGGTTCGACGATTTCTTCTATATCGGCCGCGGCTGCCTCTACCCGACCGCGCTTGAAGGGGCCCTGAAGCTCAAGGAGATCAGCTACGTCCATGCCGAAGGGTATCATGCCGCCGAGCTGAAGCACGGCCCGATTTCGCTGCTGGACGAACGCCACCCGGTGCTGGCGCTGGCCAATGACATTCCGGGGCGCGACAAGATTCTCGGGAACATTCAGGAGTGCCGCGCGCGGCGCGCTCCGGTGGTCGCCGTGGCGACGGCCGGCGACCGCGAGGTCGAGAACCTGACCGACGATGTGATTTTCATTCCGCATTGTTCGCGTTTCATCGCTCCCCTCCCGACGACGGTGGCGCTTCAGCTGTTTGCCTACTACATCGCGGTGGAGCGCGGTTGTGAAATCGACCAGCCGCGCAACCTCGCGAAGAGCGTCACGGTGGAATAAATGTTTCGCTTGATCTACAATCTGTTCATGCCGGTCGGCTTTCTCTTTTACGTGCCGGGGCTTTACCTGAAATACCGGCACCGGCCGGGCTGGAAAAACACGTTCATGGAGCGTTTCGGCTGTTTCACCCCGGAGCGGGTGAAGGAGCTTGAGGCGTTTCACGGCGCGGTCTGGGTTCACGCGGTCAGCGTCGGCGAGGCGGTGGTGGCGCTGTCGCTGCTGCGCGCCTGGCAGGCGAAGCATCCGGAGCGGAAGTTCATTTTATCGACCACGACCACGACCGGTCAGGAGCTCGTGCGGAATCAGGCGCCGGCGAATACGGCGGTGATTTTCTGCCCGATCGATTTCCTCTGGATGGTCCGGCGGGCTCTTTCGGTGCTGAAGCCGTCGATGCTGGTGATTTTCGAAACCGAAATCTGGCCGAACCTGGTGGCGGAAACGCGGAAGCGCGGCATTCCGGTCACGCTGGTGAACGGCCGGATGTCGGACCACTCGGTCAAGGGCTACCGGAAAATCCGCTGTTTTTTCGGCCCGCTGCTGAAGATGTTCAATTTGATTTCGGTGCAGACCGAGGCGGATGCGGAGCGTTATCTGTCGGTTTCGCCCGAAGCGAACGTCGTTGTCTCCGGCAATCTGAAGTTCGACCAGAAGGCGCCGGGCGAACTGCCGGACGCGGGCTATTCCGCCTGCTTCGGCCCCGGGAAGCATCTGGTCCTGCTGGCCGCCTCGACCCATCCGGGCGAGGAGGAGCTTGTGACGGAAACCTATCTCCGGCTCCGGAAGGAGATTCCGAATCTGAAGCTGGTGCTGGTTCCGCGTCACGTCGAGCGGGCCGCCGATATCGTCGAGATGCTGAAGCGCCTCGGGGTTCGTTTTTCGCGGCGGAGTTCCGGCGGGGAGGCTGCCGAACCGGCGGATGTGCTTCTGGCCGATACGACCGGCGAGATGCTGAAGCTCATGAACGGCGCCGACCTGGTCATCATGGGCAAGAGCCTGGCCGGGCATGACGAGGGGCATAACCTCATCGAGCCGGCGCTGCTGTCGAAGCCGATCGTGACCGGTCACGTGCTGCGGAATTTCCGTTTTATCCTGAAGGTGCTGCTGCAGGAGAACGCAGTGGCGACCGTCACCGGCGACGGCGAACTTTACGAACAGCTGCGGAAGCTGCTGACCGACGAGAAGATGCGCGTGGAGCTCGGTAAACGGGCCGGGCAGGTGATCCGCCGCCATGCCGGCGCGGCCGACCGGACCATCGCGGCGCTCGAAAATTTGTTGGAGAATCCATCGAAACATTAACAATGCCTTTCTCGGAGGAGAGAGTACGGCGGAGCCGCCCGACACGCAGTGCGGGGCACGGTCTCTTCAGAGAGCGGGGCCCCCGAAAAGAACCCGGAGCTTTTGGGCGCAGTGCCCGAAAGACCTGAGGCCCGTGGCCGAAGAAAAAGCAACTTTTCGGGGAACAAAGGAGTACGAATGAAGATCATGACGCAGCCGGCACAGGCGAAAGCCGGCATCATTACCGCGGCCATGCAGCGTGTGGCCGAGCTTGAAAAGCTCCCGGCGGAGACGATCCGCGCGGGGGTTGCGGCCGGCACGATCGTGATTCCGGCGAACATCAACCACAGAAACCTCGAGCCGATCGGCATCGGGCGGATTCTGAAAACCAAGATCAATGCGAATATCGGCAATTCCGCCGTGGCGAGCTGTCCGCGCCAGGAGCTCGAGAAGCTCAATTATTCGGTCAGATACGGCGCCGACACGGTCATGGACCTGAGCACCGGCGGCAACATCAACGAGATCCGGCGCTCGATCATCGAGCACAGTCCGATTCCGGTCGGCACGGTGCCGCTCTACGAAGTTCTCGCGCGCTGCGGCACGGTGGACAACCTGACCGAAGAGCTGATTCTGCAGGTCATGCAGGAGCAGGCGGAGCAGGGGGTCGATTACATGACCATCCACGCCGGGCTGCTCAGGGCGCAGGTTCCGGCGGCGAAGAAGCGGCTGCTGCGCATCGTCAGCCGCGGCGGCTCGATCCTCGCGGCCTGGATGAACAAGTTCGACCGCGAAAATCCGTTTTACACGGCGTTCGACAAAATTCTGGAGATCTGCCGCCGCTATGACGTGACGCTGTCGCTCGGCGACGGCATGCGCCCCGGCTGCCTCGCGGATGCGAGCGACGAAGCGCAGTTCGCCGAGCTCGACGTGCTCGGCGAACTCGTGAGCCGCTGCCGCGCCGCCGATGTGCAGGCCATGGTGGAAGGGCCCGGCCATATCCCGTTCAACGAGGTCGAGATGAATATGACCCGCGAGCGCGAGCGCTGCGGCGACGCGCCGTTTTACGTGCTCGGTCCGGTGGTGATCGACTGCGCGCCGGGTTACGACCATATCACGAGCGCGATCGGCGCGACGATGGCGGCTTATTCGGGCGCGGCGATGCTCTGCTATGTGACGCCGAAGGAGCATCTCGGGCTGCCGAACGCCCGCGATGTGCGCGACGGGGTGGTCGCCTACAAGATCGCAGCCCATGCCGCCGATGTGGCGCTCGGCAAGCCCGGCGCCCGCGACCGCGATGACGCGATCAGCCGCGCCCGCGCCGAGTTCGACTGGGAGAAGCAGTTCGAGTGCGCGCTCGATCCGGAGAAAGCGCGGGAGCTGCGCGCCGAAGCGCTGGCGGAACGCGACCTGCCGCCGGACCACGGCCACGGCGACGAGCAGTTCTGCACGATGTGCGGGCCGAACTTCTGCTCGATCCGCATCAGCAGGGGGCTGTAGGGGAGAGGAGGCGCCGGGCGGGATATGGATTTCCGCCCGGTTTTCCGTATTCGGATTCAATCCATGTGGAACACTTCGACAAGCGGGGTAAAGACGGGGGAGTTGTCCGGGTTGACCTCCATGAGGTCGCGGTTGTATTCCCACCACTTTTTGACGATGTCGAGTTCGCCCATGCGGTCGGCGGTGTTCTTTTCGGTGAGGCGGCGGAAGGCGAAGAGCGTGAGCGTCTCCTCGTCGAGATAGATCGAATAGTCGCAAATGCCGCAGTCGGAGTGGGCTTTGACCAGCTCGGGCCAGATCCGGTCGTGGCGTTTGCGGTACTCCTCGATGCAGCCGGGTTTCAGTTTCATTCTGAATGCGTCGCGTAACATGGTGTCCTCCTGATTGACTCTCATTAATCTGGCATGCCGTTTCGGGAAATTCAAGTGCCTTGTCCTTGAATATCAGGTTGTTTGTGATATATTAAACTGTTTTGTTCAATCCATGACGGGAGACGATGACGGAGTTCGCGCAAAATATCCTCGCTTTGCTTGGAAAAAGTGAGGCGGAGATCAGGCCGCTGCTGCCGGAGAAACACGGCGGCTTCTCGCCCCGTCCCGCTTCGCTCCATCTGCTCGGGCGCAGCGCGGTCCTGGCCGGTTCCGAAGACGGCGTTCCGCTCCTGCTGGTCGTCGCCGACAGCCGGAGGCGTCTGCCTGACGGTTTCGAAGGGGAGCAGACGGCGCTGGCGGACGGCGGCGTTCTGCTGCGCTGCGGGCATTCCGCGGCCAATGCTGCCGCGCTCCGGCGTCATTTTCCCTGGTGTGCTCCCTCTGCTCCCCCCGCGTGCGCTCTTTCGGCCGGAGTCCGGCTTGACGGCGAAGCGGCGGAGCGGATCGGCCTTTTTGCCCGCAATGGCGTGTTTCCGGTGCTTTCGGGAGATGGGACGGCTGCCGTCCGGGCCGTGTTCGAGATTTTTTCCTGCGACTGCCGGAGCGGGTACGCCGTGGACGGCGGCCGCGCCGGGACGGTCTCCGCCTGTGAGGCGGCGCTGGCCGGCGGGACGACGTTCATTACGCTGTCTCCTTCCCCGGCCGCGGCCGCTCCTTCGGCCGCGGCCGATTATGCCGGAAAGCATTTCATCACGGAGGACCGGCAGGCGTTTTTCTTCAATTCCGAGACCGCCGGGGCGTGCGTCGCCCGGTTCGGAACGCTCGCCGACTTTGCCGCGAAGGTCCGCGCCCTGCCGTTCGGAAAACGCGGCGCTTTCGGGCTCGGCATCGCGCTGGACGGCGGTCCGGAGCCGACGTGCCCGGCGGAGCATCTGTTCGTGATCCGGGAGCTCCGGCGGAGAAATCTGGAGATTTCCATTCTTTTTTTGCGCTGGCCGGAGGAGCCGGAGGCGTTCGCTTCCGCGTTTCGGCAGCATGTATCGATCGCCCGCACCTTCGGGGGGTACCGGCTCGCGGTTCCGTTTAGCCGGGAACTGCCGGCGAACGGTTCCGGCCGGTGCGAAATGCTTCATCTGGCGCCGGATGGGGAGCCGATCGAACAAATTCAGGCGCATTTTCAGGCGGCGGGCTTGAAAGAACGTTGAAAAGATGTCATATTAGTTCCATAACGCAGTCACGCAACAACCATACGTTTAAGGAGAAGACATGAGTTTGAATTTCATTCTGGCGGACGCTGCCCCGAAAACAGTTTCGATCGGTCCGGGAGCTCCGGCCCAGGCAGGCAATGCGGCGGTTTCGAACGCGGTGAAGGCGACTGAAACGGTTGCGGTCGATCCTGCGGCCGCCGCGGGGCAGGAACAGCCGCCGCAGCAGGTTCCGTTCTTCGCAAATCCGATCATCCTCATGCTGGTGGTGCTCGGCGTGATGTTCTTCTTCACGTTCCGTTCGCAGAAGAAGCAGCAGCAGAAGCGCCAGCAGATGCTCGACACCATCGTCAAGGGGACGCGGGTCATGCTGAACAACGGCATCTACGGCACGGTCACCGAAGTGAAAGACAAGACCTACATGGTCGAGATCGCCGACAAAGTGGTGGTCGAAGCGCTGAAGAGCGGTGTTGCCGAGGTCATCGGGACGGCTGCTCCGGCCGAAAAGAAATAAACGTTACGGAACGGCAGGACTGGAATGGACAAGAGACCGTTGATTTTGCGCACACTCATCACCCTCGTGGTGGTGGCCGTGTTCGCTTCCGCGATTCATCCGTTGTTTGAACGCGATTACTACGTGACCTTCCTCGGGCTGCTCGTGAAGCCGGCCTCGCCGGAAGAGGCGAGGAAGGTGCAGGAGGAGGCCGATGCGCTCGTGGCGGACGCCGAAAAACTGCGTGCCGAGGACCCGAACCTCTATCAGTCGCAGGCGCTGCTGAAGGCGGCCGACGACAAGGGCGTCGACCTGACCAAAATGGTCAGGGGCAATGATCTGCAGGACAACCGCGACGTGATGAGCGTCATCCGGAAGCACGCTTCGAGTTCGATCCGTCTCGGGCTCGACCTCAACGGCGGTGTCGAATTCATCCTGCAGCTGGTTCCCGACGAAGGGTTCCTGAAGGAGCTCGAGAAGGGCGGCGATGACGGGAAGAACCGCAGCCGCAAGGATATCGAGGCCGATATCAGGCGCAACTTCGACCGTTATCGCGATATCGCGATCGAGACGCTCCGCAAGCGGCTCGAGGGGCAGAAAATTTTCGAGGCGGAAATCGCTCCGTCGGGGGATTCGTATGTCGCGCTGCGGGCGCCGGTGGTGGCCAAGGACGAAAAAGTCAAGCTGATGAACCTGATCAAAATGAGCGCGAAGCTGAATTTCCGCATGGTTCACCCGCAGAACCTCGAACTGGTTGCCGGCATGACGGCCGACAAGGAGAAGAGTTTCGTGCCGCCCTTCGGTTACGAGCTCATGAAGACCAGCGAATTCCGGGCCGGCCAGGAGCCGCTGGTGACCTACTATGTCGTCGAGAAGCGCCCGGCCATGACCGGTAAGGATGTGGTCAGCGCCTATCCGAACAAGGATCAGTTCGGGCAGCGCATGATCGCGCTCTCCTTCAATGCGCGCGGCGCGGCGCAGTTCGCCGAGGTGACCCGCGCGAACGTCGGCCGCCAGATGGCGATCGTGCTTGACGACCATCTCTACTGCGCTCCGGTGATCAAGGACGCGATCACCGGCGGCCAGGCGACGATTTCGGGCCGTTTCTCGGACGAGGAGATCAAGAGCATCGCCGATGCGCTCGTTTCGGGCAGCTTCCCGTTCCAGATCAAGATCGACGCGGTGTTCGACACGGATCCGAAACTCGGTGCGGCCAACGTGGCCAACGGCATCTGGGTCGGCGTCTTCTCGCTGCTTTTCGTCGCGGCGTTCATGTGCATCTATTACCGCCTGGCGGGTGTGATCGCGGTCTGCGCGCTGGGGCTCAACATCGTTCTCGTGCTCGGCGCGATGGCGGCGTTCAACGCGACGCTGACGCTGCCGGGCATCGCCGGCATCATCCTGACCATCGGCATGGCGGTCGATGCGAACGTCCTGGTGTTCGAGCGTATCCGGGAGGAGATGGCCGGCGGCAAGAATCTCCGCACTTCGGTCGACCTCGGGTACAGCCGGGCGTTTTCGGCCGTGTTCGACGCGAACGTGACGACGCTGATTACCGCGATCATCCTGATGTACGTCGGCACCGGTGCGATCAAGGGGTTCGCCGTGACGCTGTCGATCGGCATTCTGTCGAGCCTCTTCACGGCGCTGTTCGTGACGCGGCTGATCTTCGACTACCTGTTCCGCTACTTCCACCTGCAGAAGCTGACCATGATGCAGTTCTTCAAGAACGCGCATTTCAACTTCCGGGCCATGCGCGGCAAGGTGTTTGCGATTTCCGGGTTCCTGATCGTCGCGTCGCTGGTGCTGGTCGGCGTGCGCATCCACAACAGGAGCATGCTCGGCATCGACTTCACCGGCGGCACGGTGGTTTCGTTCAACTATGCGGAGCAGATTCCGCAGGGCGAGATCGAAAAGGCGCTGCAGGCGGCCGGGTATGAGGCGACGGTCACCTACAAATACAACGCGATGTCCACGACCGATGACCGCAAGCTCGAAATCCTGGTCCGCGGCGATCTGACCAAAGAGTCGGTCGATACGACCGCGAGCCCGAAGGACGTGCTGATGAACCTGCTCAACAAGGAGTTTCCGAAGGCGCAGCTTTCGGGCGGCCTCGAGTCGAGCGTGGGCGGACTCATCGGAGATGAATTCACGAAGGCGGCGCTGATTGCGATCGGGCTTTCGATCATCGGCATCGGCGTCTACATTTCGCTGCGTTACGAATTCACGTTCGCGCTGTCGAGCATTCTCGCGCTGGCGCATGATGTGATCATCGCGCTCGGCATCTTCCTGGCGACCGGCCGGACCGTGTCGCTGACGGTGGTTGCCGCGCTGCTGACCGTCATCGGTTATTCGATCAACGACACGGTGGTCATCTTCGACCGCATCCGCGAAAATGCGCGTCTCGGCGTCTGCGGGACGTTCGACGAAAATGTGAATCTGTCGGTCAACCAGACGTTGAACCGGACGATTCTGACCAGTTTCACTACCTTTATCGTGGTGTTCGTGCTGTTTCTCGGCGGCGGCATTGCGATCAACGATTTCGTGCTGATCATGATGCTCGGCATCGTCATCGGCACCTATTCGTCGATCTACATCTCTCCGCAGCTCGTGTCGCTCTGGCACGCGAAGGAGCCGGTTTCGACGAACAACAACGTGAAATCGGTCAGAAATCCCGAGCCGAAGAAGGCCGGTGAGAGCAAATAATTCCGGTGATGCGGAATTCCGGAGCCGGCTTGAATCAGTTGCAAGCCGGCTTTTTTTTCAGCTGACAACAAACAGGGCAATGCAAGGATGAGCAATATGTTCGGAAATCTGGGCGAACTCGCTAAAATGATGTCTAAGGCGAAAGATATTCAGGCCAATCTCAAGAAGTTCAAGGAGGAGATGCCGACCATGGAGTTTTCGGCGTCGAGTCCCGGGTGCCAGGTCCGGGTGACTGTGACCGGCGACTTCCGGATCAAGGAGATCAGCCTGACCGACGAGGCGCTGAAGGACCGGGCGCTTCTGGAGGAACAGATTCTGGTGGCGGCCAATTCGGCGCTGGCGGCAGCAAAGGCCACGGCGCAGGAGAAGATGAACGAAGTCACCGGCGGCCTCGGCGTCGACATGCCGGGTATTTTCTGAGGATTCGGCGCGGATGATGCACTATCCGGAAGCGGTGGAAGCCCTGATCGCGGCTTTGAAGCAGCTCCCCGGCATCGGCCGGCGCGGGGCCGAACGCCTCGCGCTGTCGCTTCTGGAGTGGGAGCCGGAGAAACTCGAATTTCTCGGCCGGCTGCTCGGCACGCTGCCCGAGACAGTCGGCAGCTGTCCGGTCTGCGGCGCGCTGGCCGACGCGGGGGAGCTCTGCATGGTCTGCGGCCGCCCGGACCGGGACGGCGGCACCGTCTGCGTCGTTGAGACGATGGCGCAGATGTTCGCGATCGAATCGAGCGGGAACTTCCGGGGCAGGTATCATGTGCTCGGCGGCCGCATTTCTCCGATGGATGCGGAGAACGGGGCCGGGCTGAATCTGCCGAAGCTGCTTGAACGCGCCCGTTCCGGCGAGGTGCGCGAGGTGATCCTGGCTTTGAGCAGCGATGTGGAGGGGCGGGCGACCGCGATCTATATCGCCGAGCTGCTGAAGGGCGCGCCGGTCCGGGTGACGCAGCCCGCGCTGGGGCTTCCGGCCGGGGCGAACCTCTCATATGCCGACGGCGCGACGATCACCGCGGCGCTCACCGGCCGCACCGAGGTGAAGTAATGGCGGAGAAAAAAGTGACCAGCTATGTCTGCACCGTGACGGAGGAGCAGGCGGAGCAGCTCCGGCTCCTGCTCGACGGACGCGGCTGGAAGTTCTCGGAGCAGCCGTACGCGCGCTGGAAGGCGGAGCTGGAAAAGACGAACGTCGTGGCCTACAACTCCGGCAAGCTGACCGTGCAGGGCGGCGGCACGGAGGATTTCGTGACCTTTCTGCTCGAGCCGGAGATTCTGCATACGTTCACGTTCGGGTATGAGGAGGAGCCGGCGGAAGAGGCGGTCGATCCGCACGGCGGGGTCGACGAAAGCGGCAAGGGAGATTTCTTCGGGCCGCTCTGCATCGCCGGCGTCTATGCCGACGAGGTTACCGGCCCGAAGCTTCGCGCGATCGGCTGCTGCGATTCGAAGCTGATCAAAAGTTCGAAGAAGATCATGGAGCTATCGGCCGGGATCCGGGAGATCGCCGGGAACGGCTGGACGGCGGTGGTGATCGGTCCCGAATCCTACAACCGGCTTTACGCCAAATTCGGCAACCTGAACCGGCTGCTGGCCTGGGGACATGCGCGGGTCATTGAAAACCTGCTCGAAAAAGTGCCGGCCTGTCCGCGCATGCTGTCGGATAAATTTGCGGACGAACGGCTGATCCGGCGCGCGCTTCTGACGCGGGGCCGGGAGATCCGGCTCGACCAGCGGACCAAGGCCGAGAGCGACGTCGCCGTGGCGGCTGCGAGCATCCTTTCGCGCGAGCAGTTCCTGCGCGGCATGGCGAAGCTGGAGGCCGAGTTCGGAATCGAACTGCCGCGCGGCGCCGGGCCGCAGGTCAAGGCGGCCGGCCGGAGCCTGATGGAACGGTTCGGCGCATCCGTCTTCGAGCGCTGTGCGAAGACACATTTTAAAACCTGGAACGAATTGACCGGCACGCCGGTCGAAGGAGGCGAATCATGGTAGTGAAGGATTTTTTCAAGACGCCGGACGGCCGGACCGCAAAACTGTACCGGCTCCGCAACAGCTCGGGTTTCGGCGCGGACATTACCGATTTCGGCGGCGCGGTGGTCAGCATCTGGGCGCCGGACCGGGATGGCCGCATGACCGATGTCCTGCTCGGCTTCGGCAATCCGGCCGATTATATCGAAAACGGGCCGTTCTTCGGCGCCGTGATCGGCCGGGTCGCAAACCGCATCGCCGGCGGCCGCTTCACGCTTGACGGCAAAGAGTACGAACTTGCGCTGAACGACAGCAACGGAAAAAATACGCTGCACGGCGGCGACTGCTGGGGGCGGCGGCTCTGGAAGGCCGACGTGATCGACAATACGATGCTGGCGCTGCGGCTTACGAGCCCGGACGGCGACGCCGGTTTTCCGGGTGAAGTCGAGGCGACGCTGGTCTACATGGTGACCGAGGCGAACGAACTGATTCTGGATTACACAGCGACGTCGGACCGGCCCACGGTGGTCAGCATGACGAATCACGCCTATTTCAATTTGAGCGGGGAATCCGCCGGAAACTGCCTGGACCACCGGGTCCGGCTCCGGGCGGACCGCCGGACCGAAGTGGACGAGTTTCTCGCTCCGACCGGCAGCTGTCCCCCGGTGGCCGGGACGCCCTACGATCTGAATGCCGGCAAAAGCTTCCGGCAGATCTTCGCGGACCTGCCGTGCGGTTTTGACGACAACTTCGTGCTCGGCGACGTCGACGGGGTCATGAAGCGCGATGTTGCGGTGGTCAGCTCCGACACGACCGGGATTGAGGTGCGCGTGTCGACCTCCGCTCCCGGAATCCAGTTCTACATGGGCTATTTTCTCGACGGGACCGCGGTCGGCAAGAACGGCGGCGGCTACCCGCAGTTCGGGGCCTTCTGCCTCGAGACCCAGCTCTGGCCGGACGCCGTCCACCATTCGGAGTTCCCGAGCGCGCGTCTTGAACCGGGCCGCCCTTACAAACAGACCACGGTTTACCAGTTCGGGATCGCGGAATAATGGCGGTCGAAATCGAACGCAAGTTTCTGCTCGCTTCGGAGGCATGGCGTTCCGGGGCAGAGTCGGCCGTGCGCATGGTGCAGGGGTATTTCGAGCTTCTGCCGCCGTCTCCGACGGTGCGGGTCAGGATCGCCGGCGAGAAGGCGTTCCTGACCGTGAAGGGGCCGGTCAGGAACATCTCCCGCAGCGAATTCGAATACGAAATTCCGGTTGCGGACGCCGAAGCGATGCTCCGCGAATTCTGCGGCGGCCGCGTGGTCGAGAAGGTCCGCTACCTCGTGCCGTACGGCGGGTTCGTCTGGGAGGTCGACGAATATTTCGGCGAGAACGAGGGGCTCTTCACTGCCGAGATCGAACTGGACGGCGAGGAGGCTTCGTTTTCCGTCCCCCCGTGGCTCGGTCCGGAGGTCTCCGCCGACCGCCGTTACAGCAACGGCGCGCTGAGCCGGAACCCGTACCGGCGCTGGAACAACGCGCCGAAACAGGCATAGTTCGCAACTTTGCCGAAAAATCCATAAAATCCCCTCAAACATCCATTCGAAAAAGCAGGGTTCCGGTGTATTTTTATAACAGGTAAACCATTTTAACGAAAGGTTTCGTCATGGAAGTCATTATCCGTCCCACTACGGAAGAGGCCGTCAGACTCACTGCCGAACTGATCGCCGACGCGATCCGGCAGAAACCGTTTTTCAAGCTCGGGCTCGCGACCGGTGCGACGATGGAGGCGGTCTACGCCGACCTCGCCGAAATGAACAAGGCGGGCCGCGTCGATTTCTCGCGCGTGCACACCTTCAATCTCGACGAATACATCGGGCTGCCGCCGGAGGACCCGAATTCGTACCGCTACTATATGAACAAGCATCTGTTCAGCAAGATCAACATCGATATGCGGAACACGAATCTGCCGGACGGGCTCGCCGGGGATGAAATCGCCGAGGGGCTCCGCTATGAGGAAGCGATCGAGGATGCGGGCGGCATCGATCTTCAGCTGCTCGGCATCGGCAACGACGGGCACATCGGTTTCAACGAGCCGATCTCGTCGCTCGGCAGCCGCACCCGGGCGAAGGCGCTGACTCCGGCGACCTACGCGCAGAACTCCGTCTATTTCAACCCGCCGGAGTCGATGCCGAAGCGCGCCTTCACGATGGGCGTCGGCACGATTCTCGATGCGGAGCGCATCGTCATGCTGATCACGGGGGCGAAAAAGGCCGGCATTGCCGCGAAGGCGATTGAGGGTCCGGTCACTTCGATGGTCACGGGCAGCGCGATTCAACTGCATCCGAACACGGTGGTGATTCTCGACGAGGCGGCGGCGGCGGAGCTGACGCAGACCGAGTACTACAAGTGGGTTTTCGATAACGAACCGAAATGGGAGCCGTACCGGTAGGAACTTATCCGGTCGGAAAGGGGGAACGATGGCGATTCAGATTACGATGAAATGTGTGCCGGAGCTCGATCCGGAGTTTGTGCCGGCGGCGCTCTGGAACCGGGAGTACGGAAAGCTTGCCGCAGCCGATGCCGGCCGCCGCAAACTGGCGCTTTGCGTGGAACGGGCCAACGGCTGCGTGTCGCGCTTCGATACGGTGATCCTGGCCGATACGCCGGAGAACCGGGCGCTGAATCTGCGTTACGTCGAACGGATCGTCAAGTTCCTGCTCTGGGCGCGCGGCGGATGGAAGCTGACGGTCGCCGGAGCTCCGGAACTGGTTCCCGAGCTGGCGAAGATCTACTCCGCCGGCGGCGAACGGAAGTTCGATTATGCCGTGATCGGCAAAAAAATCTACGATCATCCGTTCACCGTCGTCGGCTGCGCGTATGAAGCCGCGCCGGAAGCGAAGGAGATCGGGCTCAGGCTCGGCGGCCATTTCGACGGCTGCCGGATCGGTTTCGACCTCGGCGGTTCGGACCGCAAATGCGCGGCGGTCATCGACGGCGAAACCGTCCACAGCGAGGAGGTCGTCTGGGACCCGTATTTTCAGGGCGACATCAATTATCACATCGAAGGGATCGTCGATTCGCTGAAGCGGGCGGCGGCCAGACTGCCGCGCATCGATTCGATCGGCGGCAGCGCGGCGGGCGTCTATGTCGACAACCAGCCGCGCATCGCGTCGCTGTTCCGCGGCATCCCCGAGGAACAGTTCGAATCGCGGGTGCGGCCGATTTTTCTCGAGATTGCGAAGCAGTTTCCGGGTGTGCCGTTCGTCGTGCTGAATGACGGCGAGGTGACCGCCCTGGCGGGCGCGGTCAGCATCGGCAGAAATGCCCTGCTCGGGCTGGCCATGGGGACCAGCGAGGCGGTCGGCTTCGTGACCCCGGAGGGGACGCTGACCGATCACCTGAACGAGCTTGCGTTCGCTCCGGTCGATTATCGTGAAATCGGAGCTCCGGTCGATGAGTGGTCCGGCGACGCCGGCGTCGGCGCGCTCTACCTGTCGCAGCAGGCGGTCGGGCGGGTCGCCGGAAAGGCCGGGTTCGAATTTCCGACCGGGACGCCGCTGCCGGAGCAGCTTAAGCTGGTCCAGAAAGCGATGGAGTCCGGCGACGAACGCGCCGCGAAGGTCTATCGGACCGTCGGCTGCTATCTCGGGTATGCGGTCGCCCATTATGCGATGTTCTATCCGCTGGAGAATCTGCTCCTTCTCGGGCGCGTTTCGTCCGGCAGGGGCGGCTCGATCATCCTCGACAAAGCGCGTGAAGTGCTGGCCGGGGAGTTCCCGGAGCTGAAGGTCGAATTCCATATTCCGGACGAGGCGTTCAAGCGGCACGGCCAGGCGGTCATCGCCGCCACGCTGCCGGAACTCTAGTCCGGAGGGCGCGTATCCGGAGAACCGCCGCAGGGCTGTCCTTTCCGGGAAAGAGCGCCGGAAACCCGCGGGCCGATTTGCAAAAACGGTCCGCGGGTTTTATATTATCCGATTGACAATCAGGGAGAGAAACCGGTGCTCAGGGTTGAAAATCTGACCAAATGTTACGATGCCGAGAAGGCGCTCGACGGCGTGTCGCTCACGCTGGAGGCCGGCCGCATCCTCGGCCTGATCGGTGAAAACGGCGCCGGAAAGTCGACCTTTACGAAATGTCTGACCGGAGTCGTCAAACCGACCTCCGGCCGGATTGAGCTCGAACCCGGTGTCTCGGTCGGCTGGATTCCGCAGGAGTTCAACCTCGTCGAACACCTGACCGTGACCGAAAATATTTTTCTCGGCCGGGAGAGGAGCCGTTTCGGGCTGCTCGACCGCGCCGCAATGCGCCGGGAGGCCGCGCGGCGTCTCGCACGGCTTCATGCCGATATCGATCCCGATACGCCGGTCGCGGAACTGCCGCCCTCCGGCAAACAGATGGTCGAGTTCGCCAAGGCGCTCGACGAAAGTTACCGGCTGCTGCTGATGGATGAACCGACCACGATCCTGAATGCGGAGGAGACGCAGCGGCTGTTTGCGATCATGCGCGAATTCAAAGCTTCCGGCGGCTCGATCATCTACATCTCCCACAAGCTGGCCGAGGTGAAGGAGATCTGCGACGAGATCGCCGTGCTGCGGGACGGTACGCTCGTCAGCGTTTCTCCGGCTTCGGAGCTCGATCCGCCAGAGATGGCGCGGCGGATGGTCGGGCGCGAGCTCTCCCGCATGTTTCCGGACCCGCCGTCGAATCCGCCCGGAACGCCCGCTCTCGAGGTCGAACACCTGTCGAGCGGCCGGGCCGTGCGGGATGTGAGCTTTGTCTTGCGGCACGGGGAGATCCTCGGCGTTGCCGGGCTGGCCGGGGCCGGCCGCACCGAAATGGCCGAAGCGCTGATGGCGCTGAGACGCATCGACGGCGGCACGGTGAAGGTGAACGGCAGAGCCGTCCGTTTCCGGCGTCCCGCGGAGGCGGTCGCGGCCGGGCTTTCGTATCTGCCGGAGGACCGGCAGGGCTCCGGCATCCTCCCCGGCTTCACGATCGGGGAGAATATCACGCTTGTTTCGCTCGCGCGCTACTGCCGCGGGCTGCTGCGCCCGGCGGAGATCCGGCGGGCGGCCGAGGCGTATGTGAAGGAGTTCCGCATCAAGCCGGCCCGGCCCGATGCACTGCTTTGCGAACTCTCCGGCGGGAACCAGCAGAAGGTCGCGATGGCGAAGGGGCTTGATACGCGGCCGGAAATTTTTATTTTCGACGAACCGACCCGCGGAGTGGATATCGCGGCGCGGCGGGATATTTACGAATTTATCCGGAATCTTGCGAACGGAGGCGTCGCCTGCCTGCTGATCTCGTCGGACATGGAGGAGATCCTCGGCATGTGCGGCCGGGTTATGGTCATGCGCGCCGGCGCCGTCGCCGGATTCCGCTCGGGTGAAGAACTCACGCAGGAGGAACTGATGTATCTGGCAATCGGGGTGGAACGGCGATGAAGAAGATCAACTGGAGGAATCTGCTGGATTCGGGCGGAGTCTGGATTGCGCTGTTCGCATTTCTCGCGGTCGCTTCGGCTTCGAATGAATATTTCCGTTCGCCGCAGAATCTCATCAACATCACCCGGCAGGTGTCGTACAGCGGGATCATCGCGCTCGGCATGACCTTCGTGATCGCGGCGGGCGGCATCGACCTCGCGGTCGGGTCGCTCTTCGCGCTGGCCGGAGTCGTGTCGCTCTTCGCAATGAATTCGGCGGGCGGCTCCGAGGCGGTTCAGCTGGCTGCCGGATTCGGCGCGGCGCTCGGCGTCGGCGTCGCGGGCGGCATGCTGAACGGGGTGCTGGTCGGCGCGGCGCGGGTCCAGCCGTTCATCGTTACGCTCGGCACGATGTCGATCTTTCGTTCGCTCGCGCTCTATTTTGCGAATGCGGGGCTGGTGCCGACTTCGAATTCTCTTTACCAGCCGCTGGTTTCGGCGAAGGCGGCCGGGCTGCCGCTTGCGACGCTGGTCCTTTTCGGCCTCACCGCGGTTCTGGCCGTCGTGCTGCGGCTGACCCGCTTCGGACGGCACGTCTGCGCGGTCGGTTCGAACGAGCGGGTCGCCTGCTATTCGGCGATCCGGACCGGCGTGGTCAAGTTCTGGACCTATGTGCTGGTCGGCGGCCTGGCGGGGCTGAGCGCGTTTCTGCTCGGCGGCCGGCTGAATTCGATCAGCAGTTCCGGCGCCGGGCTCTCGTACGAGCTCGACGCGATCGCGGCGGTCATCATCGGCGGAACCGCCATGACCGGCGGCAAGGCGACGGTGCCGGGGACGCTGGCCGGCGTGCTGCTGCTCGGAATCGTTTCGAACGTGCTCGACATGTGGGGGATTTCGGTCAACCTGCAGGGGGCGGTCAAGGGGCTGGTCATCATTATCGCGGTGCTGATTCAGTACCGCCGGAAATAATGAAAGGTCCGGCGTATTTTCTTCTGGAATGCTGCGGGGCGTTCCGGAATATGATCGTCATATTTATCCAATACGGAAGGATGGGGCGATGAAAAAACTTTTTACTTTACCATCGAAAATAATAAAAGTTCTGGCGTATTTTCTTCTGGAATGCTGCGGGGCGTTCCGGGATATGATCGTCATGTTTATCCAATACGGAAGGATGAGTCGATGAAAAAACTTTTTACTTTGTTCGGGGCGGCGCTGCTGGCGTTCGCGGTGGTTTCGTGCGGAGACGCGAAGGCGAAGAAGACGAAGATCGGCGTGTCGATTCCGGCCGCCGACCACGGCTGGACCGGCGGCGTGATCTACAGCGCCGAAGCGGCGAAGCAGAAGCTCGAAGCGGCGAATCCGGATTACGAGATCATCATCTCGACCGCGCGCGATGCGGCCGAGCAGGTCAACAAGATCGAGAACCTGCTTGTGCAGGGGGTCAGGGCGGTCGTCGTGCTGCCGCAGGAGCCGGGGCCGCTGACCAGCGTCTGCGAAGCTGCGAAGAAGCAGGGGGCGTTCCTCGTGACGGTCGACCGCGGACTCGACAAGCCGATTCAGGATGTCTACGTCGCGGGAGACAACGCCGGCTTCGGCCGCACCGCCGCGCAGGCGCTCGTGAAGGCGCTCGGCGGCGAGGGCGACATCCTCGTCATGGAGGGGATTCCGTGCGTGGTCAACACCGACCGCGTCGAGGCGTTCAAGGCTGAGATCGCGAAGCACCCCGGCATTAAAATCCTTGAGTCGCAGTCGGCCTACTGGGATACCGAGAAGGGGTTGAAGCTCATGGAGAACTACCTGCAGAAGTATCCGAAGATCGATGCGGTCTGGGTCGGCGACGACGACGTCCTGGTCGGCGCCCTGAAGGCGCTCGAAGAGTCGAAGCGCCGGGATGTGAAGCTCATGCTCGGCGGCGGAGGCGCGAAACTGATCGTCAAGCGCGTGCTCGACCGCGACCCGATCGTGCAGATGACCGTCACTTATCCGCCGAAGATGATCGAAGTCGGCATCGAAGCCGCGATCGACGGACTGAAGAACGGCGGCAAGGCGAAGGAGACGAAGATCGTGATGCCGTCCGAAGTCGTGACGCCGGAAAATGCGCAGGCGTTCTATTTCCCGGATTCGATCTACTGACATGCTGCTCACGCTTGCGACATACGCGGTCGGCGGCCGCCGGTTCGAGCATCTGCCGGGGAACCCGGAGCAGCCGGCGGTCGTGCTCGTGCACGGGCTGCTGCACCGCGGCATCGTCATGCGGAGCCTGGCGAAGTTCCTGAACGGCCGCGGTTACCCGGTTTATATCTACGACTATAAAACCACCCGCAGCGGGATCGTGGAGCATGGGCGGAAATTCACGGAATTCCTGCGGAGCCTGCCCGAAGAACGGGTCGGAATCGTGACTCACAGCATGGGCGGGCTCCTGACCCGCGTCGCCTTGTGCGGATTGTCCGGCACGCCGGAGGCGGCGAAGATCGGCCGCGTGGTCATGCTTGCCCCGCCGCACCACGGTTCTCAAATGGCGGAAGACGTTTCGCGCCGTTTTCCTCCTTCGAAGCTCATGGTGCGTCCGCTTGCGGAGCTGTCGAACCGGGAAGGCGCGGTCTGCCGGACCCTGCCGGTGCCGCGCGGCTTTGAAATCGGCGTTGTTGCCGGCGACGACGACGGCAAGGTGTCGATCGAATCGACGAAGCTCGACGGCATCGCGGACCACGTTGTCGTGCACGCGCGCCATGTTTTCATCATGTTCCTGCCGGAGACGCGCCGCCAGATCCTCGCCTTTCTCGACACCGGGCGCTTCCTTCATTGAATTGCCCGCATTTGGAAAAAGTGAAAGGCTCCGGCTGGAAAAATGGCGGGGAGCAGTGTAAATTAACCGGATGAGATGAATCGAGCGAAAGGATTGTTTTATGCCGATTTTCAATTATAAATGCAAGGCGTGCGGGATTGAGTGCGAGCTGCTCGTCCCCCGTTTCGACTCCGAGGCCGAGTGCCCGAAGTGCGGTTCCGCCGATCTCGAGAAGCTGCCGAGCCGGTTTGCGGCGGTGCTGAACAAGGGACCGCGTTCGTGCGCGAACCGTGATGTCTGCCCGTCGGCCCATAAATGCGGCGGCAGCTGCGGCTGCGGCGGTCACTGATATGAACAAGCAGCAGCTGACGGCGGCGCTGGAGTCGATCGGCATGCGTCCGGGGCGCGGCCTCGGACAGAACTTTCTGCTCGACGGGAATCTGCTCGATTACATCGTGCGGCTGAGCGCTCCGGGAAAGGGAGAGCGGATCCTCGAGGTCGGCCCCGGCTTCGGAGCATTGACTTCCCGGCTGCTCAAGGCCGGAGCCGAGGTTTATGCGGTCGAGTTCGACCACCGCATCGCGGAGTATCTGCGCACGCATATCGAAAAAGGGAACTTTCACCTGACCGAGGCCGACGCCTGCCGGGTCGATTACGTCGAACTGCTCGAAAACCGGCCGTTCCGCGCGATCGCGAATCTGCCGTATTCGATCAGTACGATCTTCATCGCCCGGATGCTCGATCTGCCGAATCCGCCGGAGTCGATGTTCTTCATGCTTCAGCGCGAGATGGGCGAGCGGCTGAGCGCCGTGCCCGGTACTAAAAATTACGGCGCGCTGTCGGTGCGGACCCAGTTGCGGTATGATGTGAAGCTCGAAAAGATCGTGCCGCCGGAGGTGTTTTTTCCGCCGCCGGAGGTCGATTCCGCCATCGTCTCGTTCCGCCGGCACGACCGCTATGCCGAAAAGCCGGAGCTCTGCCGGCTGCTGCCCGGCGTGGTCAAAACCGTCTTTGCGCAGCGCCGCAAACAGATGGGCAAGGTGCTCGGGCAGAATTACGGGAAGGAGAAGGCGGCCGCCGCGCTCGCGGCAGTGAACCTTCCGCCCGAGATCCGTCCCGACAAGCTTGCCGTCGACCAGTTCGCCGTCCTGACCCGGGCGCTCTTTGCGCTCGACTGAGCGCCGGGTCGCCGCACGGACGGTCAGAGTTCGGTGAGGACGATGTTGTCGATCAGCTGGCTCTGGTTGCCGCGCAGGTAGAGACGGCTGAAGCTCCGGAAGCTGTCGTCTTTGGCGGAGGCGACGACTTTGCCGTCTATTTTCAGCGTGAGGACGCCGCCGCGGAGCGTGAATTCAAACCGGGCCGGCTCCCCGGAGAGCGCGGGGTGTCCCGACGCTGTATTGGCGAGCCGTTTTCCGCCGATGTTCCAGTCGAGCGGTTTCTCTCCTTCCAGCTTCAGGATATGCACGAATCCGGTTCCCTCCGCGATGTCGGGGCGGGACGAATCCCAGCCCACGCCGTAGCCGCGTTTGCCTTCGGCGTCGGTCAGGGCGACGACGAGATAGCGCTGCGCGTTCTTGTGAACCGCGTCGAAGGTCAGCCGGAAGCCGTCTCCGGCCGGCCGGGGCAGTTCGCGGCAGACCAGCGTGTTGCCGAGTTCAAAGCGGCTCGAAGTCTCCTTGCGGACATACGGCTTGACCGCCGGCTTTCCGCCGGAGAGCGGTTTCCAGAGCTCGGGGCGGGAGCAGTTGTCGGCGAGCAGCGCGCCCGGAACTTCGAGTTCGGGCTCCTGCACGGCATTCGCGCCGCCCCGGTCGAAGAATTCGTAATTCGGCACGGCGTAGAGGACCGGACTCCCCCAGTTTCCGGCTGCGTCGCGGGCGCGGAGCCAGACGAAGTGCGCGCCGGGCGTGCCGAGAATCTCGTCCGGGAGCGTCAGATAAAAAGTCTTGATTTTCCCCTCTGCGTCGAACGGGACTCCGCCGGTGACGGTGCGTTCTTCGCGCGGTTCGCCGAGAATCGAGATGAGCCCGAGCTTCGCGCCGTCGGCGTTGAGCGTGAGCGGCTTCGACGCGAGGTCGACCGGGCGCGGATTGACGGCAACCGCCGTGCGCCAGCCGTTCCAGAGTGCGGCCGGAAACTGACTGTCGCGCGGATACGGAGTGAAGGAGAGCGTGCAGTCGGCCTGTTTTCCCCCGGTCGGTTCGCGCAGGAGAACCGGTGTCCGGTTGGCCATGCGGACCGTCACCTTCTGCATCGGATTCTCCGGATCGAACACGGTTGCCGTGCCGACCGCGAAGGTTTCCGGCAGTTTTTCGGGCTCCGGCACGGTGAATGCGATTTCTCCGCCCGGGAGCGGTACCGCGCGGCCCGGCGTGTAGCCGAAGAGGTTCTGCTGAAGCTCGCTCTTCGGCAGCTCGCTCCGGGGAACGAGAGCGCCCTGCGGTCTGCCCCCGGCGGACTGCGGTGCGAGATAGTAGAGATCGCCGTTCCAGACCGCTTCGAGCGCGGCGACTTCGGAGGCGGTGTCGCGGACGGTCACCGCAAGCGCACCGCCGCGGTTGTGGGAGCGTTCGATTTTCTCGACCAGCGGCCCGGCGCCGTCGCCGTAGCCGAGTTTCTCCCGGATGGTCGGGTGGACCGCCTCCTTCGGCGGGAGCGGCGGCGGAACGAATTCCCGGCCGCGCAGATGGGCGATGACGCGGCAGTAGAGGTACGGATCGCCGGAAAAGCCGTCGAAGTCCCAGCCGGGTTCGAAGTTTGCGCCTTCCTCCCAGTCGTTCCAGCTCGACAGCATGATGAAGTCCGGATTGCTCCGGAGCGAATTCAGGATCGTGGTTTCGAGCGTGCGTCCGCCGAGCCCGTACTGGGCGACGCCGGTCTGCCGCCACGGCTGGCTGGTGCCGTCGAATTTCGGATACTGCATGTCGGTGATCTTTTTGCCGAGTTTGTGCCCGGCGGAGAAGATATGGGCGGGGGCCTGCTCGTTCAGCTGCCAGGCGCGGGTCTCCTTGCTGCGGCGGTGATGGCTGGCGCCGTCGACCATCCAGGCCAGCTGCGGGATCTTCCCGAAGCGGTTGACTGCGCCGAAGATCATCCAGTGGACCGGTCCGGCGGCGGTTTCGACCTTCCGGAACATCGCCTCGAGCTCTTCAGGCTTCACGCTCCAGCCGTAGGTCTGGAAATAATAGACCGGTTTGCCGTCCACGCGGTAAAAACCGGGACTCGACGCATATTTTTTCAGGAAACGGATGATTCTCTGCGCCATGATTTCGGGGTTCTGCGATACCGAACCTTTGCGGAATGCGACTTCATCCATGAAAAAGACCGGGAATTTCTCTTCCGCGGCGATGTCGAGAATGGTCCGGATCATATCCTCGGGGGCTTCCTGGATGAATTCGATTCCTTTGCCGTTGTCGGGATGGATCATGACCGCGACCGAGTCCAGCCCGGCCGCTTTCATGCAGCGGATCTGCCAGCGGATGATGTCGGGATTGGCCGAATCGTAGAGCCCGACCAGCGGATAGCCGTTGCGGTTCCAGTCCAGCCGCCAGGGTTCGCCGGAGGCGGTCAGGGTCGAATCCATATGGGAGAAAGGCCGCCGGGAATCCGGGTACGGAAACCCCCACCAGATATGCCACTCCTGGATGTAGGTCGGTTTGTCTTTCAGGATGCCGAAGCTTTCCGGCCCGAGTTCGGGTCCGGCTGCTGCGGCGGTGAACAAGAGTGCGGAGGCCGAGCAGGCGGCCGCGGCGAGTCTGGCAAACAGGTTCATTCGGATTCCTCCTGGGTTGGTGCGAACAGATGCGGAATGCCCGGGTTGCCGGCTTCGTCGTAGGCTGCCGCCACGAACGGCCGGGCCGGGTCAATGCCGGCCGGAACGGGGATTGCGCCGGAGGGGGCGGCGGAATGCTCCTCCATCTCCGGCGACCAGATGATGACCTCGTGAATGCGGCTTTTCCCCTTTTTGCCGGAGAGCCGGATCAGAAGGTCGCCCTCTTCCCCGCAGAATCGGTCCCCCCACGCCGGGACCCAGCTGAAGACCGAGCCGTCCGCCATCGGCAGCGTGACGCCGGAGTCGAGGTTGAGGGAACGGCGTTCCCAGCGTGAATCGATCCGGTAATTTTCATGGACGGAACGGTAGTTGACGGCCAGCTTCGTACCGGCCGGAACCGAATGGCGGATGCCGATCCAGCGCGGGGTTGCGGTGCGATTCGTAAGGCCGGGCGCGTAGAACCGGAGTTCCCGGCCGCCCTCGATGGTTCCGTCCGCATCCGGCGCGCTCCAATTTGCGAGGCGGAGCTTCTGCCCTCGGTATTCTGCGTCGCCGGGCGTCCAGCGGGCGAGATTGTCCTGAACCACTCTCAGAACGGCCGGAACGGGGCCGTCCTCCGCCCACGGCAGGGGGAGCGTTCCGTTCTGCGGGCGCACCCGTGCAAAGACCGGTCCGAGATCGCCCGGCGCGGTGTCGCCGTAGAGCTTATGGCGGATATACGGATCGACCTCCGCGCGGGGCGGCAGCGGGGCGGGGCGGAAGGTTTTGCCCTGCATCGCCGCGACGATCCGGCAGTAGCGGTACGGATCGCCGTTGAAACCGTCGAAGTCCCAGCCCGGTTCGATGAAGGCGCTCTCCTCGAAATCGTTCCATTGGGTGAAGATGTAGAAATCCGGCTTGAATTTCATCGTCCGCCTGACCGAATCGACGAAGAACATGCCGTTCCCGGCCGGAATCCGTCCGCGCCCCGGATTGCCGCGGTCGAAGTTGTTGTTGAAGCGCGTATAGACCATCATGCCGAACTTCTTGCCGTGTTTGCGGGCGAGCTTCACGGCGCGCTCCATCGAAGCGTCGAGCTTCTCCCACGGGTGCGGCCCGGCGCCGTGCGGCGGCGTATGGAGGAACCAGCTGTTGTTGTGCGACAGGACCGCCCTGATCTGCGGGATCCGGAAGGCCGCTTCGCTGTCGGGGCCCTCGTAGACCCAGTAGACCGGACCGGCCTGCTTTTCGACCTCCGCGAAATAGCGTTCGAGCTCGGGCGGTTTGATCCAGCCGTTCCAGTTCTGGAAGTAGTAGACCGGCAGGCCGTCCGTTTTGTACCAGCCCGGATGCTTTCCGTAACGCCTGACGAGAAGGGCTGTCCGGCGGACGCTGTTTTCGAAGAGCTGCGCCTTGGTGATGTTCGGCCGCCGGAAGGCGATCTCGTCGTGGATCGCTACGGGGTAGCCGAGTTCGGCCGCGATATCGAGCGCGCGCTCGAAAAGCGGCTGCGGCGTCAGGTCGGCGCCGTCGTCCCAGAGCGACGGCCAGAGGTGCAGATACATGCATTCGATTCCGGCATTGCGCGCGGTTTCGAGCTGCCAGCGGATGATGCCGGGGCGGCCGGGGTCGTAGGGGCCCGGCAGGGGATAGCCGGCGCAGTTCAGGTTTCGCCGCCAGGAACTGCCGGGACGGAGCTGTTCGATCGTGGTTGCCGGATCGTATCGGCCGAACTTCTTCTCCCCGTTCCAGTGCGTCCAGCGCGGAACGGTCGGCCGGTCGCCGTAAGGCACGCCGGTCCAGATATGCCACTCCCGCGCGAAGACCGGGACTTTCACGTTGAGTTTCGAGGCCGCTTCGACGGCGGCGTCTCCGGGAACGCTTTCGGCATACTGCCGGAGATGTTCGTCGCCGGGCGCCGCAAAGAGCGGGAAGGCGGCCGCTGCCGCCGCAAGGGTCAGGAGGGTTCGTTTCACGGCTGTCTCTCCGCGTTCAGGTCCCGGATGCTCTCCCGGGCGATGAATTCCATGTCGATGATGAACTCGCGTGACAGAGTGCGTTTCGGCTGCAGGATGATTTCCAGCGCGGTCCGGCAGATTTTTTCGTTGGAGGCGATCACGGTCGACAGGCTCGGGTAGGTGTACTCCTCGATCCCGGCATAGCTCTGGGCCGTGATGATGCTGACGTCGCCGGGACAGCTGCGGCCGCTCTCGAGCACCGCGCGCAGCGCCCCGATCGCGCCGGGGATCGTGTCCACCACGAGCCCGGTCACGTCCGGGGCGCGCTTCAGCACTTCGCGGGCCTGGACGCAGCCGTTTTTCATCGGGTCCTGCCAGAACTCGATCGAGCTGTCCGGCAGCACGAGGTCGCGCCAGCGGAACCGGTACTCCCGCACAGCCTCCTTCATGCCGCGGATGCACTCCTGCTGGGCGATCGACGGCGGGTCGTTCGGAATGAAGCCGATCCGGGTGTGTCCCGCCTGCAGCAGGGTCTTCATCTTCAGGTAGCCGGATTGAAAGTGATTGCTGCTGACCGTGCGGATGTTCCGGTAGAGCTTGATGTTGTCGAGCTCTCCGATGATGACGACCGGCACTCCGGTTTCGTCGAGCCGCTTCAGCGCGGATTTGGGCGTCGGCAGTCCGGCGTTCACGATGATGCCGAGCAGATTCCGGCAGTTGTCGGCCAGTTCGAAGAGTGAGTCGAAATCCGATTCCGGGTGGATTTTCATATTGACCACCTGCAGATTTTCGCGCATCGCCCCGATTTCCAGGGTGTGCAGCCGTTCCCACAGAGAGTACGAGAAGAAGTCGGGCGAGGCGATGAGGAGTTCGCCGCGCGCCCGGACCGGAAGCCGGGTCGAGGCGATTTCGCTGTCGCGCGGCATGATGAAGGTTCCGCTGCCGATCCGGCGGGAGAGGTAGCCTTCCTTGACGAGTTCTTCGAGCACCTTGGTCATGGTCGAGCGGCTGACGCCGAATTCTTCGGCCAGTCGGCGCTCCGGCGCGAGGCGGGTGCCGACATCCTGACGGCGGATACTCTCAAGCAGCGCCTCCTTGACCTGGCTGCGGGGGGAAACCGGTGTTGCAATCATGATAAAGTGTTCCTTGCTGCCGGTTCTAGGGGCCGACCCAGAGCCGCTTGGTCTGACTGACGGGATCGACGCAGGCCGAGAAGGTTCTGCTGCAGGCGCTCCGGGTAGCCTCGACATGACCGTCGTGGAAGAGGACGTTGGCTTTGCCGCTGTGGGAGAGGCTCAGGCTTTCGAACGTCGCATAGACGACCTGGGTCATGCGCGCGCCGTTGTCCTGAAAATTGTCGAAGGTCGTGACGAACATCGAGGGCGACAGGTGCGAAAGCAGCTCTTCATTTTTATCCGTATAGGAGCTTCCCGGAGGCGCGACCGGGCGGAAGGAGTTGCCCGACGCCTTCCAGTAGCCGTCCTGGTTCACATTGACTTTGTCCGAGGCGTGGATGCCGCGTTTGGCATAACCCATGACCTCATGCTCGAATTTTCCGTACGGATGGGTCGCCGGGCATGCCGCGATCCAGTTGACCTGCTTGCGGGTCGTGTTGTAGTTCTGGATATAACCGAGATTCGCCATGCTGATCGTCCAGAAATTCGTGTTCAGGGTGCCGGAAACCGCCGTCTGCGGGGCGGCTTTGAGGCGCGGCCCGTAGAGCCACCCCTCGTAGTCCTGTCCGTACTGGGCGTCTCCGATGCCGATCTGCTTGAGGTTGCTGGCGCAGTTCGCCGTCTTGGCGCGGTCGCGCGCCTTGTTGAGTGCCGGCAGCAGCATGGAGGCGAGAATCGCGATGATCGCAATAACGACCAGAAGTTCAATCAATGTGAATCGGAACTTTTTAATATGCAATATGTTACGATGATTGCGCATGCGTTTCATTTGGGGATTTTTCCTTTCTTTGAAGTTTCCGTGCGATCAGAGGTCCGAATGGCTGTGCCTATTCCATACTTGTACGCGATAATCGTCGTGCTGCATCTGCCCGGTGCGACATACTGTTTCTCCTTCATCCGGTGTGAACCGCCAAATTCAGATCAATTTGATTTTTCAGTAAATGGATTAATCCAATTTTGTTGTCAATATTATGATCGATTTTATTGAAAATGTCAAGAGCGGAACGGAATATTTTCGGAAAAATGGAGAATTTGGCCGGGGTTATGGAAAAAACGGCGCTCCCGTGCTATATTATCGCTTCATCAAATCGATTGCAGGAAGGGAAGATTCATGGCCGTTGCGCTTCTCGATTACAATATGGGCAACCTCGGCTCGGTGCGGAAGGCGCTCGAGTTCGTCGGCGCCGGGGTCGAGGTGGTCGAGTCCGGCGCCGGGCTGGCGAAGTTCGGCTGCTGCATTCTCCCCGGCGTCGGCAACTTCGGCGACGGAATGGAGAATCTGAAACAGCGCGGCTTCGACCGGGCGATTCCGGAATTCCTGGCGCGGGGCGGCTATTTCTTCGGCGTCTGCCTCGGCATGCAGATGCTGCTCGAGTCGAGCGAGGAGGCGCCCGGAGCGGCGGGACTCGGCATTTTTCCGGGCGCCGTCGTGCGTTTCCCGGCCGGGAGGGAGAAGGTCCCGCACATGGGCTGGAATTCGGTGTCGTTCCGGCCGGACTCCCCGCTCGGAGCCGGAATGCCGGAGGGGAGCTGTTTCTATTTCGTCCACTCCTACTATGTGCCGGTGAACGCCGCGTTCACGGCGGCGGCGAGTGAATATATCGTGCCGTTTTCGGCCTGCATCGGAAGCGGGCGCTGCTTTGCGGCGCAGTTCCATCCCGAAAAAAGCCAGCGCTGCGGGCTGCGGCTGCTGGCCAATTTCCTGCGGTTGGCGGGGGAGGTGAAGTAATGGCGACGAAAGCCCAATGGAAGAAGCTTTATGACGATCTGTATGCGCTGTACGGTGATCTCTGCTGTCCGCTCGACCATGTGACGCCGTTCCGGCTGCTCTGTTCGGTCATGCTGTCGGCGCAGTGCCGCGACGACCGGGTCAACGAGATTACGAAGGAGTTGTTCCGGGTCGCGCCCGATCCGGCTGCGATGGCGGCGCTCGAGGTTTCGGAGATCGCGGAGATCATCAAGGCGTGCGGACTCTACCGCAACAAGAGCGAAAACCTTTCGAAGACCGCGAAAATGCTGCTTGACGAGTTCGGCGGCGAGGTGCCGCGGACCATGGACGAACTGACCCGGCTGCCCGGCATCGGCCGCAAGAGCGCGAACGTCGTGCTCGGCAATGCGTTCGGCATTCCTGGGTTTCCGGCCGACACGCATGTGATCCGGGTGCTGAACCGGATCGGCTATGTTTCGACGCCGGACCCGGTCAAGATCGAGGCCGAAGTCAATGCAGGGACGCCGCCTGAGCTCTGGACCAATTTTTCGCATCTGATCATCGTGCACGGCCGCCGCGTCTGTCACGCCGGGAACAGGCCCGAGTGCGACCGCTGCCCGCTGACCGACCGCTGCCGCTATTTCAAGGAACACTGATGGGTTATTTCAAGCAGAAATTCCGCAGCGTCAAGAAGCTGCCGACCTGGATCTACTGGCTGCCGGCCCGGCTGATGCAGCTCTATGTGCGCACCTGCTTCCGGATCCGGGTGGTGGACCCGAACGGCTATATCGAAAATGCGAAGGGCGCCGTGTCGGTCACCTGGCACAACCGGCTCATGTTCTTCGCCGTGCTGTTTCCGGCCGGAGCGCGGAAACGGACCGTTGCGGTGGTCAGCGCCTCGCGTGACGGGCAGTATATTGCGGACTTCATTTCGATTCTCGGACTCAAGAGTCTGCGCGGCTCCTCCTCGAAGAAGGGGGCGAATGCGTACCGGGCCGGGATCAAGGCGGTCAGAGAGGGGTACAACGTGAGTTTTACGCCGGACGGTCCGCGCGGTCCGCGCTATGTCATGAAGACCGGCCCGATCTCCCTTGCGTCGGTCACCGGCACCGGCGTCATCCCGATCTCGGTCAACGCCTCGCGCTGCTGGTCGGTCCGGAGCTGGGACGGGTTCCAGATTCCGAAGCCGTTCTCTACCCTCACGCTGATTCTCGGCGACATGGTCATGATTCCGCCCGATCTTGACGAGGACGGGCTGGAGCTCTACCGCGAAAAGGTCGAAGCGGCGCTGATGGCCATCACGGCCGACCCGGCGTAACGGACCGGAGAACCGTTTTACGATCTTTTTACGTTTTCCGGTTGCATTCGGCTGTTCCGGTGATATTGTGTTGTCAGTCATCAAAATATTCCGGGAGGTGCTTATGCGGAAATTCCTGTTGAAACTGCTGGTGCGCTGTTCGGTTCCGCTGTCGCTGGTTCTGGCTTTGTTCGGCACGGGCGGCTGTTCCGGCGGCGACGGGGAACGGCAGGCGCTTGCCGGCGATATTGCGCCGGCGCCGGAGGCCGCGGTCCCGACCATATTGGGGAAGCCCGCGCCGCTGCCGGCCGCCGGGGAGGAAACCGGGAAGTGATGCGATGAGCGGCATTCCGGATTCCGCGATCCTCGAACTTACGTTCAACTGCAATCACTCCTGCCTGTTCTGCTACGCGCCGTGGCTGGAGGAGCCGTCGCTGTACGGCCGCGAGCTGTCGATTCCGGAATGGATCGAAGTCGCGGAGTTGCTGATCCGGCGCGGCGTCCGCCGTTTCACGCTCTCCGGAGGCGAACTTCTGTTGAAGGAGGGGGTGACGAAACTGATCGATTTTCTGGCCGCGCACCCGGAACGGCCGCACTTCACGCTCTATACGAACGGAAGCCTCGTTACGCGCGAACTGGTCGAACGGCTGCGGGGGACGCGCGGCGACTTCGCGTTCAGCCTGCCCGGAATCCGCTGCTACCGCGCGCTGACCGGCTCGACCTGGAGCGTTGACGGCCTGATCGACCTCTTCGACCTCTGCCGGAACCGCGGCGTGCCGTTCGGCGTCGGCATTGTGGTGACCCGTCCGGCGCTGCGGGAGTGGAAGCAGTTGATTTCGCTCGCCGTCCTCTCCGGCGCGGCGACGGTGCAGATCGGCCCCTTTCTGGCCGAAGGGCGAGGGCGGTTCCATCCGGAGCTGCTGCTGACCTGCCGGGAGGCGGTCCGACTCGGGGAGGAGGTGCGGCGCTTCTCCCGCAAATGCCCGGTTCCGCTGCGGTTCGCGGGGGAGCTTTTCTGCTCCTGCCGCAGCGATGCAGCCTGCATCAGGCCGCCGGGGGTGCCGGAAGATTATCGGCCCGCTCCATGTTCGGTCGAAGAACGGTTTCTGGTGGTGGGGCCGGCCGGGAAGTGCCGCCGCTGCCTCCATCTGCCGGAGGAGGCCGGCGATGTCCGCCGGTTCGCCGGTATGGCAAACTGATGAAAACTCTCGCTCCGCGACTGGACATTTGCTTTTCGCGCGTATATATTCCCTTGTATATAAGCGGAAGATTCGATCCATACTCATACGGGAGCGGTTATGCGGCATAAAATGTTGTTGCTCGGGGCGGTGCTGTTCGGCGTCATCGCGTTTGTCCTCACCTATCAGCAGCTGGAGGCCGAGCGGCGCAGCATCCGCGGCACGTCGGAGACCGTCATGCTGATCCGGCTGACCCGCGACAAGGCCGAAGGCGAGGAACTGCGGCAGGAGGACCTGGCCCGCTATGAGGCCCAGCGCCGTCCCGGGGAAGGCGGCATGAGCCGCGACATTCCGTGGACGGAAGCCTCACGCGTCGTCGGCCGCCGTCTCGAAGTGTCGATGCGGGCGGGGCAGACGCTCCAGAGCACCGACCTCAAGCCGATTTCGCAGCGGCAGGGGTTCTCCGGCGTGATCCGGCAGGATTACCGCGCGGTCTCGATTCCGGTCGACTCGGTTTCGTCGGTCAACAACCTGATTCAGCCGAACGACAATGTCGACGTGATCGGCACGTTCCGCTTCCCGGACGTGCGCGGCGACAGCTCGCTCGACACGGTGACCCTGACCATCCTGCAGGACGTGAAGGTTCTGGCGGTCGGCAACCGCTGGGGAGCCGCTTCCCTCGACCCGACCGGCAACCGGACCTACGGCACGGTCACGCTGCTGCTTTACCCGGAAGAGGTCGAAATGATCGTGTTCGCCTCCCAGAAAGGGAAACTGACGCTGTCGCTCCGCAACTTCGAGGATGAACGCATCGAGCGCAACATCGAATCGCGCAGCGTGAACTTCAAGCTGCTCGAGCAGGAGATTCCGAAGTACAACCAGAAGCGTCAGGAACGCCGGTCGTACAAATAGGCGGGAAGAGGAGGCGAAACGATGCTTGAACTCGAGATCCTGCAGCCCGGCGTACCCGCCGCCGCGGCCCAGCTTCCGCCCGGCGCTTACCTGGTCGGTTCCGGCGCGGAGTGCCACATCCGCCTGAAACGGCCGGAGATATCGAGCCGTCACGCCCAGCTCATCGTGCGCGACAACCGGCTTCTCGTCATGGACCTCGGCAGCCGGAACGGAACCGGGATGGAGGACGGCAGCACGCTGTTTCCGAATCAGCCGTATGATATTCCGTTCGGTACGAAGATCAGAATCGGTAAGGCCGTGCTGCGGGTGAGGCCGCAGGCGGAGCCGGTGAAGCAGGGCGCCGCAGTTCCGCCGGTCCCGGCCGCGCGTCCCGGTACGGCGGCGTTGCGGCCGGAAGAGCCGAAGCTCCGGCTGGACGGCCTGACTCCGGCCAGACAGGAGATTCCGGTGCTCCGCGTCTCCGGCATTCCTGAGAAGCTGCGCCCGATTGTGCAGGAGATCAAGAAGCAGGCGCACCGCGAGCTCCTGAAGCGGCTGAACCTGAAGAAGCTCGCCGTCTCCGGCGTCAGCGGCGAAGACCTCGCGCGGCAGGCCCGGAGCATGATCCGGGAGATTCTTTCGCAGCTGACCATTCCGCTGCCGCCGGAGATCGACCTGCCGCTGGTTGAAAAGGAGCTGTTTCAGGAGGCGGTCGGACTCGGCCCGCTCGAAGCGCTCATCGAGCGCGACGACCTCACCGAAATCATGGTCAACGGCCCGGATCAGGTGTTCGTCGAAAAGAACGGCATCCTTTACCGGACCGATACGGCATTTGCTGGCAGCAGCCAGGTGCTTTCGGCGATCGAGCGCATCGTCTCCCCGCTCGGGCGGCGCATCGACGAGAGTTCCCCGATGGTGGACGCCCGGCTGCCGGACGGCAGCCGCGTGAATGCGATCATTCCGCCGCTGTCGCTGGTCGGGCCGACCATCACGATCCGTAAATTCTCGCGCAAGCCGCTGCAGGCCGAGGATCTCGTGCGTTTCGGCTCGGTTTCGCCCGAGATCATCCGCTTTCTCGCGATCTGCGTGGCGGTGCGGAAAAACATCCTGATTTCAGGCGGCACCGGCTCCGGCAAGACGACGCTGCTGAACGTTCTGAGCTCGTTTCTGCCGAACAGCGAACGCATCGTCACCATTGAGGACGCGGCCGAACTCCAGCTCCATCAGGAGCATCTGGTCCGGCTTGAATCCCGTCCGCCGAACGTGGAGGGCAAGGGGGCGGTCACGATCCGCGACCTGGTCCGCAACGCGCTGCGCATGCGCCCCGACCGGATCGTCGTCGGCGAGTGCCGCGGCGGCGAGGCTCTGGATATGCTTCAGGCCATGAATACCGGCCACGACGGGAGCTTGACCACGATCCATGCGAACAGCGCGCGCGACGCGCTCGCCCGCCTCGAGACCCTCGTGCTGATGGCCGGCTTCGACCTGCCGCTGCGGGCGATCCGCGAACAGGTCGCTTCGGCGATCCAGATCGTCGTGCAGATCAACCGGGAGCGCGACGGGAGCCGCAAGCTGGTCAGCGTCAGCGAGATCACAAAGATGGAGGGCGACGTGATCACGATGCAGGACCTCTTCGTTTTCCGGCAGACCGGATGGGATGAAGAGAATCGGATCGTCGGCGTTTACGAACCGACCGGAGGGCTGCCTACCTTCCTCGACGAGATCGAACGGGCCAAGATCGCCTGCGACATCGGCATGTTCAATCCGAAAAAGCGGGAGGAGTCGTGAAATGCTGAACAACTCTTTCTGGCCGAGTCTGTTTGCGTTCTGCAGCGTGTTTTTCGCCACGCTGGTGCTGATCGAGTTCGGCATCTACGTCGCCGGACGTTACCGCGAGCGTTTTCTCGAAGAGGCCGGGACCGAACTGGACGACGTCCTGATCCAGATGCCGGCGGGCCGGGTGCTCGACATCAGTCTCGGGCTGGCGACGGCGGGCGTCATCACCACGGCGATTCTGCTTTCGACCCAGGTGGAGTCGTTTTCGTGGAAGTGGGGGGCGCTGGTCGCGTTCGGCGTCGGGGCGGCGCTCTTCATGGTTCCGCGCATCATTCTGCGTTATTTGAAGAAGCGGCGGCTCCGGAAATTCAATATCCAGCTCGAAGAGGCGCTCGGCATCATATCGAGTTCATTGAAAGCCGGTTTCAGCATCAACCAGGCGCTCGATGAGGTCGCCGGGCAGAACATCCATCCGGTATCGGTCGAATTCCGGCTTCTGACGCAGGAAATCCGTCTCGGCGTACCGCTCGAGCAGGCGCTTGAGAACATGAACAGCCGGCTCGGGTCGGACGACTTCGAGCTCGTGGCCACCGCCGTGCTGACCGCGCGTCAGACCGGCGGCGAACTGACCGGCACGCTCGAGCGCGTGGCGGCGCTGATCCGCGAACGGGTCAAGATTGCGAACAAGGTGCGGGCGCTGACCGCCGTCGGCCGGCTGCAGGCGATCATCATTGCGGCCATGCCGTTTTTCCTGCTGTATATGATGACGCGCGTGAGTCCGGAGCTGATGGGGGAATTCCTGCACAGCTTTGCCGGGGTCATGGCGGTTATTCTCGTGGTGATCCTCGACTTGCTCGGATTCCTGTGGATCCGCAAAATCACGACCATTGAAGTATGAGGCGGAAACGTGTACGGTAATCTGATCCAGCTTCTGACCGCGCTTTCGGCTGCCCTGGCGGCCGGATTCGGCGTACTCTACCTCGGCCGGGTGCTCTCGGAGCTTGAGCTGGCCGAAAAGCATGAAAATCTGCCGCAGCGGCTGCCGCTGTTCGTCCGGCTGCTGCTGCCGTTCATTTCGGTGACCCGCCCGGCCGCGTCCGGAAACGCCTTCGCGGTCTGGCGCGACATGGCGGCCCCGAAGCTCTGGATGGCCGGGCTCGGGGATGCGTTCACGCCCGTCGACTACATCGCGCTCCGGCTGGTTTTCCTGATCGTGTCGCTGCTGCTGATCGTTCTCGGGATGGCTGCGGGGCAGATTCTGATCTGCCTGGCGCTCGCGCTCCTGTTCGCGGTCTATCCGGGCGTGTGGATTTCTTCGACGATCCGGAAGCGGCAGCTGTCGATCATGAAGGCGCTGCCGAACGTTCTCGATCTGCTGACGCTGTCGGTCGAATCCGGGCGCGACCTCCTGTCGGCGCTGCGCGACATCCTCGCCCGCCGCAAGGTCGATCCGCTCGGCGAAGAGCTGCTGCGGACCTTCCAGGAGATCCAGCTCGGCCGGAAGCGGACCGATGCGCTGCGGGCGCTGACGCTGCGGGTCAGGCAGGCCGACCTGACCGCCGCGATCAACGCGATCATCCAGGCGGAAGAGCTCGGAGTTTCGATTGCGCAGATCCTCCACATTCAGAGCGACATGCAGCGGAACAAGCGGTTCATGCTCGCCGAGAAGCTCGCGAACGAGGCATCGGTCAAAATCATCATTCCGATCATTCTTCTGATTCTCCCGGCTGTGTTTCTGGTGCTGGTGGGGCCGCTCGCGCTGCGGGCCGCCGCGTTTTTCCGATAGGGTTCCGCTATGATTTTCAATCTTGATTCGCTGCATTACGTCGCCCGCCGCCCGGTGTGGGCGCTGGCCTGGCGCGACCGGCTCCGCGGCATGATCGGCCGCCGTTTCGAGCCGGAGGGGATCGACGCGATGATCTTTCCGCGCTGCAACGCCATTCATACGATGTGGATGTCGATTCCGATCGATGTTGTGTTTCTCGACGCCGATGCGGAGGTGGCCGGGCTCTGCGCCGGGCTGAAGCCGTGGCGGCTGCCGGTTTCGTGCCGCCGGGCGGTCACGGTCATCGAACTGCCGGCGGGGAGGATCGCGGAGAGCGGAACCGAGGTCGGACACCATTTGAATTTAAACTCCACATTGTCGCCGGAAATGATTGAAAAATTACGTAAAAGTGCTATTCTTAATGCGGGTAACGCAAGCATCGTGCCGCGAAAAGCAGGCGGGGGAGAAGAATGAAAATCAGTTTTGACAACGGCCCGAGGTGCGGCGAGGAGATTGAATTTGCGCTGCCGGAGATCACGGTCGGCCGGGAGGAGGACAATGTGCTGCGGGTTCCCGCTGCCGGCGTCTCCCGTTACCACGGCGTGATTCAGCGCGCCGCATCCGGCTCCTGGCTGGTCCGCGATCTCGGCAGCACGAACGGCATAAAGGTGAACGGCGTGAAGATCGCCGGCGAAAAGGAGCTTGCCGAAGGGGATTCCGTCGAGTTCGGCGATCAGAAAATCCAGGTGAGCGGCCTCGGCGAGACGGCGCCGCCGCTGGTTTTCAATCTGCTCGACGCGGAGCAGCCCGGGCCGTCCGCCCGGGCGACCTCCAGACTGCCGGAGGAGCCGCCGGCTGCGCCGAAGAGTGAAGCGAAGGTCGAGGACCTGACCGCGCTGTTCACGGCCGGAGCCGGAACGCTTTTCGACCCGAACGGCCGGAAAAAGGCGGCGAAGGAACCGGAGACGGCGCCGCCTTCCGGACGGAAGCGCCGTTTCTCCAGTCATTTCTTCTATGTGCTGGTCGTCTGCATCGCTGTGATCGGCATCAGCGCCGCCATGCTGCTGATGAAACCCGGGCAGCCCGGCAGGAAGCCGGAGAAGGCTGCCGCTGCGGCCGGACCCTTCTCGCTGTTTTTTGAACGGAGCGTGGTGTCGCGGGACAATGTTTTCCGCTTTTCCCTGTTGCTGGAGAACGACCGGCTCGCTTTTACGGTCGACGACGTCAAGTCGCGCCGGCACGTGAGCCGGACGGAAAAGATTTCGAACGAAGCGGTGGAGCTGCTGCGGGACCGGGTCGGCGCCTCCGGCATCTGGAACGAAATTCCGCCGGTCTCCTCCCCGGGGGAGGACGCGACCCGGAAGCGCCGGGTCATGATTGCGGACGGCACCCGGGTCAAGGAGCTCTCCTACACCGGCGGTTACACGCCGACCAGCTTCGGGCTGGTGGAAACGCTGGTGAGCGACCTGGCCGAGACCTACGGGATTCAGACCATCTCGCTTTCGCCCGAAGAGCTTATGCGGCTGGCCGAATCGAATTTCACGCGCGCCGAGGATTTTTACGCGAACCGCGAAGCCAAGAACAGTTATCTGCGCGACGCGGTCCGCCGCTACCGCGTGGTGGTCGGGGCGCTCGAGCAGTTTTCGCCGCGGCCCTCGCTGTGGAACCGGGCGCGCAAGCGGCTGGAGGAAGCGGAGTCGCTGCGGGCGCGCAAGCTCGACAATCTCGAGATGGAGCGCGTCCGGCTCGGCCAGTTGGAGGATTTCGACGGCATGCGGCTGGTATTCCTGCAGATCATGGAACTGGCCGATGAGGAGTCGCCGGAATATTATGCCGCCAGGGAACGGTTGTTCAAGCTGGATGCTTTTTTAAGGGGGCGCAAACGATGAAACGAGCGGGTTATTTCATTTTCGGCGTCTTGACGGCGCTGCTGGTTGCGGCCGGGTGCTCGAAGGCGCCGGAGAAGGCGGTTGTTTCGGTGACCGGCCCGGAAGGAATGGAAATCACCGTCGGCGATGTCCCGGTCGGCCGCGCGCCGGTCACCCTGAAGCTGAATGCGGGTACTTATCTGTTCAAGTTCCACGCGCCGGGCTACGAACGCAGGTGGGAGACGGTGGTGCTCAGACAGGCGGAGAAACGCGCGATGCCGGTCCGGCTCGAACGCGAGACCGCCTCGGTGCTGATCACCACGAAGCCGGTCGGCGCGCAGCTGATTGTGGACGGCCGCGTTCTCGGCGCGACGCCGATCGTGCTCGAAAAGGTGCTGCCCGGCAAAGAGTACGTCGGGCAGCTGCGCATGCCGGGTTACAGCGAGCGCGAAGTGAAGTGGGCCGTGGACAACGCCCGCCCGAAGCAGATCATGATCGACCTCGATGCGAATATGGTCAAGGTCGAATTTCTCAGCAAGCCGCCGAAGGCGCGGATCGCGATCGACGGGCGCACCGTCGGGGTCACGCCGTACAAGGGGGAGCTGACGGAGGGAAAGTACCGGCTTCGTTTCGAGGCGGCCGGTTTTTCGCCGCTCGAGCAGACGGTTTCCCTGAGCCGCGGGGAGGATTTCAAGATGGAGTATGCGCTTACTCCGCTGCCCGGCGGCATTTCGATCACGAGCGTTCCGGAAGGCGCCGAAGTCTTCATCAACAACCGGAAACGCGGGGTGACGCCGTGCGTCCTGACCGATCTGCCCGCCGCAATTTACGAGGTGCGTGCGGAGAAGGACGGTTTCGACCCGGTGACGCGCAAGGTCGAGATCACGGCCGGCTACAAGGATGAGATCAAGCTCGTGCTGCTCTCGAGCACCGGGGAGCTTGAGCTCGACGTCCGCCCGGCCGGAGTCACGGTGCAGCTCGACGGCCGGGATATCGGGGTGACGGCGGCGAACGGAGACTCCGCCGCGGCCACGAAGCCGATCCGGGTCAGCGGCCTGAAGCCCGGGAAGCATACGGTGACCGTTTCGCATCCTCGTTCGCGCCCGCAGTCGCGGTCGATCGAGATCGAGGTGGAAAAGGGCAAGCTGACCCGCCCGAAGACAATCGATGTATGGCTCGTCAACTGTGAAATCCGTTACAGGGACGGCCGGATCGAAACCGGCGCCCTGTTCGAAGAGAACGACAGCACGATCTTTTTCGGGCCGGAGCCCGGCATCAAGTACGAGGTCCGCCGGGACGATCTCGCTTCGATCAAGCGGCTCGATAACGATTGAGGAACGGAAGAGGGGGCTCCTCTCCGTTCCTCCGGAGCGTCAGGCTACGGTGTCGATGGCGGAGAGTCGGCTCTCCAGATGACGGCGCCTTTGAGTATACTCATTGGTGATGAGAGCAAACTCGGTCTCGAGGATCTCAATTTCCTCAAGCAGTTCGAGGCGAGCTTTGGTCTTTTCAATCGACTCTCTTGTGTTTGTCTGCGGATCCGGCATACTTCCTCCATGAATGTTGTGCTTTGGGTGACGGTTTTGTTTTTATGTTTGCGATAGGTCAGGACGGCGGCCAGTTCGGGAATCCGCGCCAGCCGTTGTTTGACCAGTTTGTGCATCGCCTGGCGGGTGACGCCGCGGCGTTCGGCCAGGTCGCTTAAATTGAGGTCCGGATTTTCGAGTTTCCGGGTAATGAGGTCGAGCGAGCGGATATCGAGCGCCGCCATGAAGGTGATGACCTCCAGCAGGTCGGCGCGGGTGTATCTCCGGTCCTGTTCGGCCCGGCTGAACCGGTTGCCGGTCGGCCGCCGGTATTTGGCGAGCACGAGGTCGTTCAATTCATCCGGCAGGGCATTTTGCGCCAGAAGCGGCGGATCTCCGGCTTTGCTGCAGTGCCGCCTGAGCCGGCAGCTCGGGCACTCCGCCTGTTTCCCGTACAGGACTCCGTAACATTTCATCAGGCTCTCTCCTTCCTGTGACTCCGCGGCGTGCAGACGGCACGGAATCAGTTTATTTTAAAATCGTTTCAGATAATGCTTAAATATATGTAACTTGATACTTAATGTCAATTGTTTTTGATGAAAAAAAAAAGAAGAAAAATCGGAATTAAGTGAAAAATACATTAATATTGGTGTATATTTAGGCCTGATGCTGTTGCGGCGGGTCGCGGATATTGCCGGGAGGATCGCCGCTGGTCCGATTTTTTTCATGCAGGAAACGAATTTGCGTTCTGAAGTGATGTCTGAACCGGGGGAGAAGAGGAAGATGAAAATGGTTGCTCATGTGAACGGCTGGTCCGCCATTGAACGGCAGTTGCGACTGCAGGCGAAGAAGCAGGGGGAACTTGCGCGGGTGCTGGAGATTTCACAGGCGGCAGTGTCTCTGATGAAGAAGGGGAGCTTTCTTCTGAATCCGGGACAGCTGGAGAAGATCGCGCAGTTTCTGCGGTTTGACGAAGAGACGCGCTGTGAATTTTACACGGAGCTTTTCAACGCCCGGCTGATCTCCCGGACCGCTTCCGCCGAGCCGGCCGGAGAGGAGGAACGCGGCACATACCGGGTATCCCGCTCTCCGGTTCCCGAACGGAAGCGGATGTGCGAGGTTCCGCTGGCGGAGCTGGGGCTGCTGTCCGGGTATGAACCGCTTCTGGAGCCGCTGGTCGACTATCTGCTGCGGAGTTCGTCGGAACGGAGAACGGAGGCTCTGTCCGGAACCGGTCTTTGCGCGCTCCGGGTGGGGGCCGAACAGGAGAAGATCGGCCTGACGGCCGGCAGCATCATCCTGCTCGAAAGCGGACGGTATCCGGAGCCGAACTCACTGAATCTGATCGCTTTGCGGGATGGAAGCTTTCTTCTGCGCGAATACCGGCCGGAGGGCGAACTGGTCAGGTTCCGTCCGCTGTGGAAGAACTCCGAACCGGATATCGTCTGGAAACGGCAGGAGATTCCCGCCCGGATTTCCTGGCTCCACCCGGTTCTGGAGCTGACTTTGCGCCCGCTGCATTTCCCGCGAAGCTCCTGAACGGTCTTTTCTCCATCGAATTCGGGTTGCACTTGCGTGCGGACGCGGACCTGCCGGAAACACTCCGGCAGTTGCGCTGTTTTCCTGATTTCGTACCGGCAGCATTGGCACGAAGTGAATTGCCGCGGGGAAACGAAGCGCTTCTGCGATGTTTTCCGGAAAATCGTCCGGGGCGGGGAATGGAACGCGCTTTCCGGATGAAAAATACGGTTAATCTCGCATGAATCCTTTGACTAATGGGCTTTCCGGTAGTATTTTATGGAATGAATCAGGTCGCCGGGGTGTAGCGCAGTGGCTTAGCGCGTCTGCTTTGGGAGCAGAAAGTCGAGGGTTCGATCCCCTCCACCCCGACCATTTTCGCCTGTTCCGGGGGACGCGCCTGAATGACTGGGTTTGACAAAGGGGAATACATTGCCGGGGAGACCGGCTCAGGTTATGAAAAAATATTATCCGCTTCTGGTGATCGCGTGCTTCGTGCTGCTTTATCTGGGCTCGATCTGGCAGAGGCCTTTTTTTATCCCCGATGAGACGCGTTATGCGGAAATTCCGCGTGAAATGATCGCAAGCGGTGACTTCATCGTTCCGACTCTGAACGGACTGCCGTATTTTGAAAAGCCGGTCATGGGCTACTGGCTGAATGCCGCGGCAATGAAATGTTTCGGGGAGGTGCCGGGGGCCGTCCGCTTCATGGGCGCGCTCGGGACGCTGCTCTCCGCCGGGCTGCTCTGGCTGCTCTGCCGCCGGGCGGATGAGGAGAAAATCGGCCGGGTTGCGGCAGTCGTCTTTCTGCTTTCCGGCCTTGTTTTCGCGGTCGGCACCTACGGCGTCCTCGACGCCCAGTTCAGCTTTTTCGTTACTTTGACCATGAGCATGTTCTATTTCGCCTGGACGGAGAAGTCCCGCTGGAAGCAGGCCGGGTATCTGGCGCTTGCCGGCGTCGGGACGGGATTGGCCTTTCTGACCAAGGGACTGCTCGGCTTTGTGCTGCCTGTCCTTGCCGCGGTGCCGTTCCTGATCTGGCAGAAGGAGTGGAAGCGGATCTTGTTTCTGCCGTGGATTCCGCTCGCCGCGGCGCTGCTCGTGCTGGCGCCGTGGTCAATCATGGTGCACCGGGCAGACCCGGATTTCTGGCCTCAGTTCCTGGGAGTCGAACACTTCCAGCGTTTCTTTTCGGGCCGCGGCGCGAATGACGACCGCAGTCAGCCGTTCTGGTTTTTCCTGCCGGTCGTGATCGGCGGGCTGCTGCCCTGGCTGCTTTTCGTTCCGGCGATCTGGCTCGGCTATCGCGGCCGGGCGAGAGAGGCTTTCCGGAATCCGCTGTTGCGCTATGCGGCCTGCATGGGCGGTGTCTGGCTGCTCTTTTTCTCGGTGTCGAGCGGCAAGCTGGCCACTTACGTGCTGCCCTGTTTTCCGGCTTACGCCGTGCTGATCGCCTGGGGGCTCGTCCGCTATGCGGAAACCGGCAAAACGTTCCGCGAGGCGGACTGGGCGCTGCGGATTCTGTTCCGTTGCCTGCTGCCGGCGCTGGTGGTGCTGTTTGCGGTGCAGGCGTTCAATCTGTTTGTGCCGGGTAAAATTCCGCAGCATTATCTGCTCTTCTGGCGCGGGGAGAATTTCTTTCTGCCGGTCATCGCGCTCATGGTGTTTCTGCTCTGGATCTGGATGGCGAAGGAGGCGCGCGAGCCCGTATATAAGTTCACCTGCGTCTGCGTTGCGGTCGGTTTTGCGGCGCTGGCTTACCCGGTCTCCATTCCGCACCACCTGGTGCGGGAGATCGCTCCGGTCGATTTCCTCGCCCGCAATGCCGGGAAATTCCTGACCCCCGACACGCTGATTCTGGCCGACGACCGCATGGCGGTCGTCGCGGCGTGGACATTCCGCCGCTCCGATATCGGCGTCTACTACAAGAAGGGGGAACTCGCTTACGGTCTCGACCGCCCGGAAGGGGAGGGGAGATTTTATACGAAGGACGCTCTGGCGGAGCTGGTCCGGAAGACAGAACGGCCGATTCTCGTTGTGACCGGCTCTGAAAAGCGGGCGCGCGAAATGCCTGCTTCGCCGGAGAAATCCTACCGCCGTTCCGGTGATTTATTTCTGGTTCATTACCGACCGAAAGGAGAGAAACATCCATGAAGTACTACGCTCTGGTTGGCGTGTTTTTCATTGTCGCCTATCTGCTGCCGCTGGCCGGCCGGCCGATGGTCACCCCCGACGAGTTCCGTTATGCGGAGATTCCGCGCGAGATGATCGACCGCGGCGACTACGTGACGCCGCATCTGGTCAATATGCGCTATTTTGAAAAGCCGGTCATGGGCTACTGGATGACGGCAGGCTGCTTCAAAGTGTTCGGCGAGAATGCTTTTGCGCTGCGTCTCCCGGCTGCGCTCGGGGCCGGGCTCGCCGCGCTGCTCGCCGCGCTGCTGATTCAGCAGACTCTGCATGACGAGAAGATAGCCGCACTGGCGGCCATGCTGTATCTGACGTTCGGGATGGCATACGGCATCGGCACTTTTGCCGTGCTGGACAGCCAGTTGACCGGCTTCGTCACCGGCGTGTCGTGCACGGCATTCCTGGCGGCGGTGGAGCCGCGCTTTACGCGGCGGAAGGCGGCGCTGCTTGTGATCTGCGGCTTCTTTGCCGCCTTTGCATTCCTGACCAAAGGATTTCTCGCCTTCGTGGTTCCGGCGCTCGCCGTGACCGGTTTCCTGCTCTGGGAACGGCGCTGGAAGGAGTTTCTGATCCTGCCGTGGATTCCGCTTGCCGTGGCGCTCGCGGTCATTGCGCCGTGGGCGCTGGCGGTGCATCGCGCCGATGGAGACTACTGGCGTTATTTTGTGGTGGTCGAGCATCTGCAGCGCTTCTTTTCGGACAGCGGCGAACAGCATCCGGAGCCGTTCTGGTTCCTGATTCCGTTTCTGGTCGGCGGCATCTTTCCGGCCGGCCTCCTGCTTTCCGCGGCGATTCCTGGCATTCGCGGGGAGCGGAAGACGTTTTTCCGGAGTCCGCTCAACCGGTTTTGCCTCTGCGCGGTGGTTCTGCCGTTTCTGTTTTTCTCGATTTCGAGCGGCAAGCTGCCGACTTACATCCTGCCGTGCTTCCCGTTTCTGGCAGTGCTCGGTGCCGGCGGCATCGCGGCTTATTTCCGCACCGGAGGGACGCACCGCGCGTTCAGCGTCGTCATGTCTGTCTGGGGGGGGCTGCTGCTGGTGGCGGGGCTCGGGGTGCTGGTGATTGCGTTCGGCGACCTGATTCCGCAGTTTTCGTCGCGTCGGATCGTCGTCGGGCTGCTCGGGATCTGCGGGCTGCTCTCCGGCGGCCTTCTGCTGTTCAGCCGGCGTTATGTCTGGCGGACCCGTTTTTACCTGTTCTTCGCCGGGATCGGCCTGATCGTTCTGGTCGGCGGCTGGGCGATACCGGCGGAGCTGCTGGAGAGCAAGGCGCCGGCGTCGGCGCTCCGCTCGTTTCCGGAAAAGCTCGGCTTCGATCCTGCTACCGCGGTTTTCATCACGCATCCGAGCATGATTCATGCCGTGGCGTGGGTGTATCACCGGCCGGACGCCCGGCTGTATGAGTCGGAAGGAGAACTCTCATACGGAATCGCCCGGGCCAAACAGGCGGGCGAGGTTCCGGTCCGCATGAGCAAGGCGGAGCTGGCTGCCCTGCTGTTGAATCCGGACCGTCCCGACGTCGTATTCATCGCCCGCGGCGACAGGAAGCGGAAATTCCCGGTGGAGGCGGAAAGCCGTTCCGCCTTTGTCAATGATGTTCAGGCAATCTGTTTTCCGGCTGCCGGGAGCGGCCGGGCGTTATAAAGAGGTATGGTAGTGATGAGCAAGAATGTTCTATTCCGACGCTTTTTGCGCAACCCGGTCCAGGTTGGAGCGTTGTGTCCTTCGTCCCGTGCGTTGTGCAGCACGATGGTCTCCGAAATCGGTGTCGACACGGCCGATGTGATTGTTGAGCTTGGCCCCGGGACCGGCGTGATCACCCGCGAAATCGTCCGGTGCATGTCGCCGAATGCAAAATTGATTGCCATTGAATTGGATCAGACTCTCTGCGAACATTTGCGCAAGGCGTTTCCCGAGGTTACGGTCTGCAATGACAGCGCCGCCGGGATCGGGGAGATTCTCGCCCGGCACTCCCTGCCGAATCCGGATGCCGTGATCTCCGGGCTGCCCTGGGCGAATTTTTCCTCCCGGCTGCAGCGGAATATTCTCGATGCTGTGGCCGAGCATATCGCGCCGGGCGGCTATTTTACGACATTCGCCTATCTGCAGGGATTGATGTTTCCGAACGGCCAGCGCTTTCGCCGCCTGCTCGGTGAAGTGTTCCGCGAAGTCGAAATCAGCCCCGTCGTCTGGAAAAACATTCCGCCCGCTTTCGTCTACCGTTGCAGAAAGTAACAGCCGGTTGTTAATAACTTGACGTTTTCTGTTGATAACTGCTTTCGGCGGCCTGACACCCCCCCTCAAACAGCTGTGAAGTTATTAACAACCTGATGGACAATATCTTGGGCTTTCCCAGCTGAAAAACAGGGAAAATCACCGCCGGACGGAACTCCTTGAAGGGGAGGGGAGTCCGGCTTTTTTGCGGCTGGAATCCCGAACCGGCGGCGGAGGCGGCGGGCGGATCTACTTCTGCCGCGTGTACCGTTGGCCGGTGCCGAGCTGCTTTGATCTGCGGTACTCGGCCTGTGCCTCCGGCAGCGCTTTCTTCAGTTTTTCAAGACGGTTGTCGCCGTCCGGGTGGGTCGAGAGGAATTCGCCGACCACGCCGACCTGGCTGAGCTTGCGGAATTTGTCCCAGAAGGTGATCGCGGCCTGCGGATCGTAGCCGGACTGCGCCATCAGGATCAGTCCGAGGTAATCGGCTTCAAGCTCCTGTGTGCGGCTGTACGGCAGCATGGCGAGCAGCGTGCTGGTGGTCTGGTAGGCGGGCGCCCAGTCCTGTCCGAGCAGGAGTTCGACCAAGACGCCTCCGCAGGCCTGCATGGTCGACTGGCTGCTGCGTTCCATGCCGTGCCGCGCGAGCGCGTGAGCGACTTCGTGGCCGACTACGGTTGCGAGCTCAGCGTCGTTGTCGAAGAGCTGGAACAGGCTCGAGTAGACCGCGACCTTGCCGCCGGGGAGGGCGAACGCGTTCGCCTCGTCGGAGTCGAATACGACGAATTCCCACTCGTAGGCCGGCTTGTTTGCGGCGGCGGCGATGTTCTGGCCGACCCGGTTCAGCGCGGCGGTATAGACCGCATTCGAAGAGACCTTTTCCTGCGCCCTGACCTGCTGCCACGCCTCTTCGCCGGAGGCGATGTCGTCGCTTTCATTGTAGAACATGAGCTGCGTCCGCCCGGTATGGGGAGCGGAGACGCAGCCGGCGAGCACAAACATGCCGGCCGCCGACAGAAGGGCCGGAAAACAGCGTTTCCACCATGTCGGGAGTTTCATGCTTCGCCTCAGTCGTTGAGTTTGCGGTTGTCGATCACCCGCTTCGCCTTGCCGGTGAAGCGTTCCAGCGTATTCGGCTCCACAAGCTCGATGTTGAAATGGAGCCCGGTGATGGCGGAGACCTCGCGGGCGATCCGGTCGCGGAGCTTGTGCATCGCTTCCATCTTGTCCGAAAAATCCTGCTGGCGGATCTCGACCTTGATCGCCGCTTCGTCGAGGTTGCCGGGGCGCGACAATTCGATCATGAAGTGCGGCGCGGTGCCGTCCACCCGGAGCAGCGCCTCTTCGATCTGGGTCGGGAAGACGTTGACGCCGCGGATGATCATCATATCGTCCGAACGGCCGCGGATGCGGCTCATGCGCATGGTTGTGCGTCCGCAGGCGCATTTCCCGCGGTCGAGCCGGGCAAGGTCGCGGGTGCGGTAGCGGATGATCGGGCACGCCTCCTTATTGAGGCTCGTGATGACGAGTTCGCCCTGTTCGCCTTCGGCGACCGGCTCGAGCGTTTCGGGGTCCAGGCACTCGACGATGAACTGATCCTCCTGAATGTGCATGCCGCAGCGGGCCGCGCACTCGCCGGAGACGCCGGGGCCGATGATCTCGGAGAGCCCGTAGTTGTTGAATGCCCGGATGCCGAGCTCTTCCTCGATTCCCGCACGCATCTCCTCGGTCCACGGTTCGCCGCCGAGGTGGGCGTAGCGCAGCGCAAGCTTGCCCTTCTTGCCCATGGCGGTGATGGTCTCCGCGAGATTCAGCGCGTAGGAAGGCGTGCAGATCAGCGTGTTGATGCCGGCGTCCTCCAGCAGCAGGATCTGCCGCTGGGTGTTGCCGCTCGAGGCCGGCAGCACAGCGGCGCCGACGCGCTCGATTCCGGCATGCAGCCCGAAGCCGCCGGTGAAGAGTCCGTAACCGAACGACACCTGCACGAGCTGGTCCGGCGTCAGCCCCCCCGCCACCAGGAAGCGCGCGCAGAGCCGCGACCAGAGGTCGAGGTCGTGCCGGGTGTAGCCGACGAAGGTCGGCTTGCCGGTGGTTCCGCTCGAGGCGTGAATCCGCGCCAGCTCGGCGCGCGGCACCGCGAAGAAGCCGAACGGATACGCGTTGCGCAAATCCTGCTTGGTCGTGAACGGCAGGCGCTTGAGGTCGTCGACAGACTGAATCGACTCCGGCGTCACCTTCAACTCTTCGAACCTGCTGCGGTAAAACGGGATCTTCCCGGCTTGCTCCACGGTGCGGCGAAGGCCGGCGGCCTGCAGTTTCCGGCGCTCGTCGCGCGGCATGCACTCCGCCTCCGGATCATAAATCCGGTTGGGTACTACGAACTCAGACATTTTGAAACTTCTTCTTTAAAAAATTACCGGAACAGCTCCGAGGCTTTCACGAGTTTGATCGGTTCATCCTTCAGTTCCTCGACCGCATGGGCCGGATTTTCGAACCGGAAGACGATGACCGCCTTGTCATCCATGCCGAAGGTGAAGGCGTACATATACTCGACCGACAGCTCGTGCCTGTCGAGAATGGCGAGAATATCCGCCAGTCCGCCGGGACAGTCCGGCACTTCGAGCGCGAGGACTTCGGTTTCCTTGACGATGAAGCCGGCTTTTTCGAGTGCCGCCTTGGCCTGTTCGTGCTCCTTCAGCAGCAGCCGGAGAATCCCGAACTGCTGCGTGTCGGCCAGCGACAGGGTGCGGATCGACAGATTGTTCTCCTTCAAAACCTTGCAGACCGCGCTGAGGCTGCCGGGGCGATTTTCCACGAACAATGACAACTGTTGAATCGGCATAGAGCACCTCCCTGTTGATTATCCCTGCCGGCCGAGCCGGAACATTTCGATGTTGAGTTCATGCAGCTTCTCCGGCAGGAACGCTTTCAGCACCTCGAGAAACAGTTCCTCGCCGATATCGGGCATTTTCGCCGAAAGCGCGCCGAGCATCATCGTATTCAGCGCTTTCGGCGTCTTGAGCCTGTCCGTCGGCACGTCGTCGGTCGTGATGAGCACGCCGCCCGCTTTGAGCTTGTGCAGATTCACCTCGATCTGGGTCGGTTCGAGCACGATGAGGAAATCGCTTTCGCCTTCCGGCACCATCGGGCTGGCAACCTCTTCGCCGTAACGGACTTCGCTCGAAACCGAGCCGCCGCGCTGGCTCATGCCGTGGACTTCGCTCTTCTTGACGTCGTAACCCGCGCGGAACAGGACCTCCGCAAGGATGTCGGTCACCTTCAGCACCCCCTGGCCGCCGAGGCCGGAGACGGTGATATTCGTTGTTTTCGCCATATCAGTTTTTCTCCCCGTAGGACTTGATCTTCACCGCGGCCAGGATGCACGGGCGGCGGCAGATGATGACGCTCGTGTCGTTCGAGGCGAGCCGCTTCTTCAGCAGTTCCTCGAATCCCCTGCCGTCGAGCACCGCGTCGATCACGTCGACGTTGTCGACGCCGATTCCCTTGACCGTCTCTTCGATCGAGACCGGTGTCGGGCAGGGGGTATGGTCGAGTTTCCGGCCGGTGCCGGGATGCTCCTGAAGCCCGGTCATCGCGGTTGTGCTGTTGTCGAGGATCAGGACCACGTGCCCGGTCGCCGGGCGGTTGTAGACCATCTCGACGATGCCGTTGACGCCGGTGTGCATGAAAGTCGAATCGCCGATCACGCTGACCACGCGGCGCGCTTCGGCCTCGGGCAGCGCCTTGCGCAGCCCGAGCCCGACCGTGATCGACGCGCCCATGCAGACGCAGGTGTCGACCGCTTCAAACGGCGGCAGCACGCCGAGCGTGTAGCAGCCGATATCGCCGGAGACGATGCAGTTCAGGTCACGCAGCAGTTCATACGCCTTGCGGTGCGGACAGCCGACGCAGAGCTGCGGCGGCTTGCCGGCCGGCGGCTGCGCCTCCGGCGTGAGGTCGTTGGCGAGCAGTTTGCGGACGCGGTTCACATTGAGCTCCCCGAACCGGAACATCTCGGCCTTGCCCTCGACCGGAATTCCGGCGGCCCTGATCGCGTCCTCGAGCATCGGGTCACCCTCTTCGACGACGACGCAGCGCCTGACCGATTCCGCGAAACGGCGGATGGTCTGCATCGGCAGCGGATAGGTGAAGCCGATCTTCAGCACCGAAGCTTCGGGCGCCGCGTCGCGGACATGCTGGAAGCTGATGCCGGAGGTGATGATGCCGAGCTCGTCCGACTTCCGGATCTCCTTCGTGAATTCGCCTTTTTCGTTCAGCGCCTCAAGCTCATGCAGAGACGCGCGCAGTTTGCGGTGCGCGATCCGGGCGTAGGCCGGGATCATGACATTGCTTTTCGGGTCCTTGTCGAAATGCGTCGCGCGCGGCTCGACTCCGCCGCGGCGGGTCAGGATGCACTTGGAATGGCAGACCCGCGTGGTGACCCGGAACAGCACCGGACGGCGGAACTGTTCGGAGATTTCAAAGGCGCGGATCAGGAAGTCGTAGCACTCCTGCGAGTCGGCCGGTTCGAACATCGGCACACCGGCGGCGACCGCATAGCGGCGGTTATCCTGCTCATTCTGGCTCGAGGCCATGCCGGGATCGTCGGCGCTGACCAGCACGAGGCCGCCGGGAGTTCCGGAATAGGCGATCGTGAACAGCGGGTCGGCCGCCACGTTGACGCCGACATGCTTCATGGTGACCAGGGAGCGGCCGTTCGCGAACGCGACGCCGATTCCGACTTCAAGCGCGCACTTTTCGTTCGGCGCCCATTCGGCGCTGCCGCCGATCGCGCTGAAGTTTTCGAGAATTTCCGACGACGGGGTCCCGGGGTAGCCCACCCCGAGATGCACGCCGCAGTCGAACGCGGCCATCGCAATCGCTTCGTTGCCGCTTGCCAGCATCCTTTGACTCATATTGATCTCTCTCCTGAGGTTGTTGCTTATTGGTTCGGACCGCTTTCGAACCGGTCGGTCAACCGCGCAATGAGAGCTTCCTGCTCGTCGGTGCGCAGCTCGACGGTTTCGGCCAGGCGGTCGAGGTCGCCGGCGTCCGGCGTGTAGCCCGGATCGTTCAGCAGTTTCAGAACTTCATCGAGCTGCATCGAGAGCGCCGCGAGTTCCTTCAGGTCATCCTGCGACAGTTCCGAGGCGGATTTGTCGATCGAACTGAGGAAGTCGAAGAAGGCGAGGCGGTCGTCTACGAGTTCGAGGATCGTCGAACGCAGCGGAGCTTTCGGTTCGTCGTCCACCCGGTTGTAGGTTTCGGTCAGCTCTTCGAAGCGCTCTTCGACGTAGTTGTAAAAGACGGCCTGCTGTCCCTCGTCGACGAACTTCAGCTTCTCCCGGCCGAAAGCCCGTGCGAAGAACTCCTCGAAATCGAGTTCGCGCGCATAGCAGCAGTCGAGAATATAGCTGTCCACCTCGATCGGCGTCAGCGGGGAACCGATCTCACGCAGCAGGGAGCCGATTTCACCGGTTTCGCCGCGCGAAAGCAGGACGCCCTCCGGCAGCTCGACCGGATAGTCGTCCGGCTCGGCCTGCCGCTTCGCCAGAACGGTGTGGTCCGAATCGAAATTGATCTCGACCTGATTGGTCCGGCGGACGAATTCGTCGAGCGAGGCCGACTTTCCGGCCTCCGGCAGTTCCCCCGCACCGGTGAAGCAGGCATAGGCGAGCTGCTCCGGAATTTCCGGATACGATTCGAAACGGTCGAATACGGGGTCCAGCGCCTTTTCGTATGCCGCGATCCATTTCTTCAGGTCGGATTCCTTCCGGTCGTCGGCCGGCAGGAAGGCGGCCGTCACCCGGCCGTCGCACCAGTCGTCCACCCGGCAGAGAAGCGCATCCCCGGCGGTGAATTTGTGTTTGCGGTAGAAATCCGCCAGGTCGAAAACGTTCAATGTCACAAGGTCGGTCGGCTGCGGCCGGCGCGAAAGATTCGCGTTCGCGGCGGACTCGGCCGTGAAAAAGTCGAACAGCTGCTCCGAACCGAGCAGGAGGTGGTAATGGAACACCTGCGAGACCGGCACGTTGATCTGCTTTGCGGCAAACGGCTTGCCGTCCGGGCCGCAGAGCTTGGTTTCGGACGGGAACACGGCGGGACTCACATAGGCCGCGAAGCGGTGGCCGGGGAACAGGATGCCCTCCTGAATCTCCCACTCGTCCGGCGTCAGGACAAATTCGTAATTGCGGAAAAACGCGGCGCGGGAGGTGAAATTCCCTTTGCCGTCGTCGAAGAAACGGTCGTCTCCGGTCAGCGTCCGGTCGATCCGGTCGGCCAGGGCTTTGGTTTTCCGCCCGCCGAGCTGTCTGATGACCGTTCCGGCAGTGACCGGAACATCGGAATTCCGCCGCAGGCAGCTGTCGATCGCCGATTCGATGTCGCCGATCGTAAAGTCGGATTCAGCCATGGTTCACCCCCGCGATTTTGGAGAGGCGTTCAAAAAGAAATTTGCGGACATGGATTTCAAGGTCAGCCTGTTCGAACTCCTTCAGCTGATCGACGGTGATCGCGTCTCCGATGCCGAACTGCCCGCTCACCGTGCGGCGCAGTCCGGCCAGCGTCCCGCCGCAGCCGAGCTTTCTGCCGAGATCGGAGCAGAGCGTACGGACGTAGGTCCCTTTCGAACAGCGCATGGTGAATTCGCAGAACGGCAGTTCAAGCTTCGTGACGTCGATCGAGAAAATCGTGATCGGCTTCGCCTCGCGCTCGACTTCGACTCCCTGGCGGGCCAGCTCATAGAGCTTTTTTCCGTCCTTCTTGACGGCCGAAACCATCGGCGGCGTCTGGAGCTGCTCGCCGACGAAACCGGCCAGCGTCTCACGCAGCAGCTCCGGCGTCACGGCGGACCAGTCGCGCGTGGAAATCACTTCGCCATCCAGGTCGCCGGAGTCGGTTTCCAGCCCGAGCTGGAGCTTCGCCTCGTAGACCTTGTCCTCCCCGCTGAATTTCGAGGAGAGCTGCGTGAACTTGCCGAGCACGAGCACGAGCAGCCCGCTCGCGGCCGGGTCGAGCGTCCCGCAATGGCCGACTTTCGGGATATTGAAGCGGGAGCGCACGAAGTTCACCACATCGAAGCTGGTCCACTCCAACGGCTTGTCGACCAGCAGCACTCCGCTGGTGTGAAACGGCGGCAACCGGTGTTTGGAAGGGTTGTATCGCATGAATTCCTAATCCTGTTTTGCATCCTGGTCCAGCAGCGCGGCCGCCTTTTCGAGCAGCAGCGCTTCTACCTCTTCGTGATTCATCCCGGTGAGCGTGATGCCGGCCGCCATGTCGTGGCCGCCGCCCCCGAGGGCGCGCGCCAGCGGACCGACCGGATAACGCTGGTCCTTGCTGCGGAGCGAAACCTTGAAGCTGTCGCCCTTCCGGTAGAAGAGTGCGACGATTTTCGTTCCGGCCACCTCGCGCAGGAGTTCGATCAGCCCTTCGCCGTCGCGCATGTCGAAGTCGTACTTCCGGAACAGTTCGTCCGGAATATAGGCGTAGATGTACCGGCCGTCCAGCGCGACCCGCTCCTGCGTTTCGAGCAGCTCGACCTCGAACCGCTGCTGGCGGAGCGGCTTCGAATAGTAGGCCGCGTTGACCACTCCTTCGAGATCGGCGCCGCAGTCGAGCAGCTCGGCCGCCACCCGGAGCGTGCGCCCGAGCGTGTTCGAGAAACGGAAGGCACCGGTGTCGGTCAGGATTCCGAGCAGCCAGAGCGTGGCCGGGCGGGGCTGGATGCGGCACGGAAATTCGAGCGCGATTTCGGCCGCGATCTGGCTCGCCGCCGCCGCGTCCGGAATCACGAGGTTCCAGCGCGCGCCGACATTGTTGCCGACATGGTGGTCGACATTCAGCATCGGCGGCGTTTCCAGCCCCGGCAGCGAGGCGCTCCCGATTGCGGGACCGCAGGCGATCCTCTCCCGGTTCGCGCAGTCGAGCAGCAGGATCAGGTCGTAATTGCCGAGCTCCTCCGGCGTCAGCGTCTGCTTGCAGGAACCGATCAGCTCCGCGTAGCGCGACGCGGGGGGAGCGGGGAGATACGCCTCGGCCCGCTTGCCGCAGCAGTCGCGCAGGAACTCCTGCATCCCGAGCGCGGACCCGAATGCGTCGCCGTCGGGGCGTTCATGCGTCAGAATCAGGATCCGCTCTTTTTCCTGCAGCAGTTTCGCCGCTTCGGGGAGGGAGATCGTTTCACTCATCGCGCCCGGATTCCTCCCTTTCGGCCTGCTGGAGCAGCTCCAGCACCCGGTCGCCCTTTTCCGTGCGGGTGTCGAGCCGGAAGTCCAGCACCGGCGTATGCTTGAAAGCGAGCGTGCGCCCGAGACGGGACTGCAGGTTCAGCCGTTCCTCGGCCAGCCCGTGCATGACCGCCTGCCGGTCGGAGGCTTTCCCGCCGAAGATGCTGACATAAACGGTCGCGTTGCGGAGGTCTACGCTGACGTTGACCTCCGTCACCGATACGAGCATGCCGGACGGGATCACGAGATCCCGTTCGATCGCCTCGGCCAACTCGCGCTTCAGCAGCGCGTTGACCCGGGTTAAACGGTCTACTTTTTCCGCCATATTCAGAGAGTCGCTTTCTTGAGCTCGATTTCGTAAATTTCGATTTCGTCGTTGACCAGGAAGTCGGCGAAGTTGTCGAGGCGGATGCCGCATTCGAGGCCCGCCTTCACCTCCTTCACGTCGTCTTTGAAGCGGCGCAGACTCGCGACTTCCCCGTTGTAGATGAGGTCGCCGTCGCGCCGGACCCGTGCTTTGGCGCCGACCCGGACCGAACCGGATTCAACCATGCAGCCGCAGATTTTCGGCCCCTTCGAGAGTTCGATGATCTGCAGGATCTTCGCTTCGCCGATCGGTTTCTCGCGCTTTTCCGGCTCGAGTTTGCCGGCGAGCGCATCGGTGATGTCCTCGAGCAGCTCGTAGATGATGCTGTACAGGCGGATTTCGACCTTCTGCTTCTTCGCCATCTCGTTCACGCCCGGATTGACCCGGACGTGGAAGCCGACCACGATTGAGTTCGTCGCCGCGGCGAGCGAAATGTCGTTTTCGCTGATCGGGCCGACCGCATTGGCCACGACTTCCGCCTTGATCTTCTCGTGCGGGAGCTCGGCGAGAGAGTGGGCGATCGCTTCGCCCGACCCCTTCACGTCGGACTTGATGATGATGTTCAGCGAATTCTGGTTATTGCTGTTGAGCTTGCTGAACAGGTCCTCCGCCGTTGCGATGGCGCTGGTGGCGAGCATGTTGCCGCGTTTGGCGGCGACCCGCTCCTGCGCCTCGGCCCGCGCCGCTTTCTCGGATTCGAAGATCTCGAGCCGGTCGCCCGCTTCGGGAACGCCGGAGAGCCCGACCACCTTCACCGGAACGCTCGGCCCCGCCGTCTTGACGCGCTCGCCCTTGTCGTTGATGAGTGTGCGGATCCGGCCGTAATGCTCTCCGCAGAGAATCGTGTCGCCGACATGCAGCGTGCCGTCCTGCACCAGAACGCTCGCCGTGGGGCCGAGACCGACCTCCATCTGCGCTTCGAGCACGGCTCCGGCCGCGCGCCGTTTCGGATTGGCCTTGAGCTCGAGGATCTCCGCTTCGAGCAGGATGCGGTCCAGCAAATCCGGGAGTCCCTGGCCGGTTTTGGCTGAAACGCGGACGGTGCCGACGTCGCCGCCCCAGTCTTCGCTGGTGAGGCCGTTCTGCTGCATATGGAGCAGAATCTTGTCCGGATCGGCTTCCGGCAGGTCGATCTTGTTGATGGCCACGATGATCGGAACCTTGGCCGCCTTGGCGTGGTTCATCGCCTCAACGGTCTGCGGCTTGAAGCCCTCTGTCGCGGAGACGACCAGAACGACGATATCGGTCAGGTTTGCACCGCGGGCGCGCATGTTCGTGAAAGCCGCGTGTCCCGGGGTGTCGATGAACGTGATCGGCTTGCCGTTGTGAGTGACGGTCGAAGCGCCGATATGCTGCGTGATCGCCCCGGCTTCCTGCGCCGTCACATGGGTGTGGCGGACGGCGTCCTGCAGCGAGGTCTTGCCGTGGTCGACATGACCCATGAATGTGACGACCGGCGGCCGTTCCTTCAGGTTGGCCGGGTTGTCCTCCGGCTTCGGCTTGGCGGGGGCCGCCGGCGCCGGAGCCGGTTTCGGCGCGGCGCCGATTTCGAGCTCGTAGCCGTAGGAGGCGCAGAGCTTCCGCGCGTTCGCCTCGCTGATCGGCTGATTGATGCCGGCGAGTTCGCCGAGCTTGATGAGGTCGGTGATGAGTTCATTCGGCTTCTTGCCGACCGCTTCGGCCAGCGCCTTGACGATGATCGGCGCAGGCAGCGTGACCTTCCCGCCCGCGGCACGTGCGGAAGAAACTGCGGCCGGCTGCGGCCGCCCGCCCTTGTGCGGACTGCCTTTGCCGCGGTCGCCGCCGTGCTCTTCCCTGCGCCCGGCCGGCGGTTTCTTGCCGCCTTTTTTGGCCGGTTTCTTGTCGGCGGCCGCGGCCGGTTCGCTGTCCTGATCGTAGAGGTCGGCGAAATACATCTCGACCAGTTCGATCATATCGTCCGGAATGACGCTGTTTTCGGCGTCGTCCGCTTCGATTCCCTGACCGGCGAGTTCTTCGATCACTGATTTTGCCGGGACGCCGTACTGCTTTGCGATGTCCTTTACTTTAAGAATCTTACCCAATTTCAAATCCTCCTGTTGCGGCAGCACTTACGCGTCGAGATGTTCAAACGCATGGTTGATTTCCTCCGCATCGACGCCTTCAAGCTCGAGAAGCGTGTCGCGCCCCGCCTCCTTCACGCCGTCCACGGTAACGTATCCGTTGCTGATCAGCAGATTCGCGGTTTTCTCCGAGATGTCGAGGTCGGCCGCGAGCCTGGCCGCCGCCTGGCGGAGCTGGTCGCGGATTGAGCCTTTCTCGTCCTTCGGCTCCTCATTCTGGATCGTGATGTTCCAGCCGATCAGCTTCGAGCAGAGCCGGACGTTCTGCGCCTTCTTGCCGAACGCGAGTTTCGACTGCTCCTCGGTGACCCGGACGACCAGCTCGTGCTTCTCTTCGTTGACTTCGACCGACTGCACCTTGGCGGGCAGCAGCGCGTTTGTCGCATATTTGCGGATGTCGGCATCCCACGGGACGATGTCGATCCGCTCCATGCCGAGCTCGGCGGTGATGTTGCGCACGCGGTTGCCGCGGACGCCGACGCAGGAGCCGACCGGGTCGACCCGCGGGTCGGTGCTCATGACGGCGACCTTGGTCCGGTTGCCCGCCTCGCGCGCGATTCCCTTGATGACCACGACGCCGTCATGGATTTCGCTGACTTCGCGCTCGAAGAGTTTGAGGACGAATTCGGGGCAGGCACGCGAAACGATCAGGCTCGGCCCCGCCGTGTTGATGTCGACCTTCTGCAGGTAGGCGTTGATCCGCTCGCCGGGCTGGTACTGTTCGCCGTGGACCTTCTCCTTGGCGGGCATGATCCCCTCGGCGCGCTGGAAGTCGATGATGATGCTGCCCGCATCGAAACGGCGGACGATGCCGTTCAGAATCGTGCCGACCCGGTCGGCGAACTCGTCCTGGACGTTCTCCTTCTCCGCCTTGCGCAGCTGCTGGATCATCGCCTGCCGCGCGGTCTGCGCCGCGATGCGGCCGAAGTTGTGCGGCGTGACCTCCCACTCGACGATGTCGCCGAGCTTCACGTCCGGGAAGCGCTCCCGGGCGCGGGCGACGACGAGCTGGTCGCAGGTCGGATTTTCCTCCACGACCTCGAGCATGGCCCAGGCGCGGATCGCCCCGGTCGCCGGGTCGATCTTGACCTTCAGCTCGTTGGCCGGGTGGATGCTTTTGCGCGACCCGATCAGAATGGCATTTTCCAAAGCGCGAATCAAGCTGTCGCGGCTGATTCCGCGCTCCTGCTCGATGTAGTCGAGAATCTGAAGCAACTCGTTTCCCATATCAACCCTCCCATTGCATTTTCCCCACATCCGGGGGAGTTCTCCCATATCATCCGGCCGAGAGCCTTGTTCCGCAAAATAAAAAAGCGGGCAGAGCTGCACCCACTTCACACTTACCGGTACCAGACTATTAAGTTACTTGGGTAATATAGTTGATTTTATGAGATAATCAAGTTTTTTTAACGGCACTCCGGACTAAAAAACGCAAATTGGCCGGACCGGCGGAAAATCCTTTTGTCTGCCGAAGGACGAAGGGCTTCCGGGAACGGTTCCGGCCGGCGGATGCCGCCCGCCGGGTTGTATGTACAAATTTTGGCGGAGGAGGCGGATTTGTTCAAAAAAAACGCCGTTTTTCTTGCACCCGGCCGATTTCTTTTTCATAATTAAGGCAGAAGCCAAAGGGAGAGCGGATATGTCCATACAACCGAAATACAGGGAAATCTGCCGGGAGCTGTCGGAGGAAATCACCTCCGGCGTTTTTGCCGCCGGCGAACGGATTCCAACCGAACAGCAGCTGGCGAAACGCTTCGGCGTTGCCCGTCAGACCGTCCTTAAGGCGCTCGACGTCATGAAGCACAGCGGCGTCATCCGTTCCGTGCAGGGGAAAGGCACCTTCGTGGCCGTCACCCACGGCCGCGCGCGCCGGCCGGACGAACAGGGGCGGCAGATCGCCTACATCTGTTCCAATCTGCAGGATTCGATCGGCCACCTGATGATGGTCGGCGCGGAGCGCGCCGCCGCGAATCTCGGGTATTCCATGATCGCCTGCGCCACCCGCTACGACTCCGAGCGCGAGGCCGAATACCTGCGCCGCTGCCGCAACAACAAGGTCGATGGAATCATCCTGCTGCCTTATTTCAGCAACCGGGAGCTTGTGAGGCGATGCGCCGCCGAAATACCGATGGTCTGTGTGGACAACGGCATCGACGGCCTGCCGATTCCGGTGGTGGCCACCGACAACTGCCGGGCGATGTACGAGGCGGTCTCCCATCTGATTGAGCTCGGGCACGTCCGGATCGGATTCATCCTCAGCGGCTTTGAATTCCTGGAGACGGTCAGGTCGGTCCGGGAGCGCTTCGACGCCTATCGCCGGGCGCTCGCCGACTACGGAATCGCCTACCGTCCGGATTATGTCTCCGAGCTCGGAACTCCGCTCGCTCATATGCGCCCAGCCGACGTGGGACTCGATTTGTACGCTTATCCGGCCATGCACCGGCTGATGTCGGTCGACGATCCTCCCTCGGCGGTGGTGCTGCTGTGGGATGAGCTCGCTCCCGGCGCCATTGCGGCGGTGCGGGACGGGCGCAGGCGCATCCCGGAGGACTTTTCTCTTGTCGGCTTCAACGACGACGAGCTTTGCTCGCTGGTTACGCCGAAGCTGACCTCGGTCCGGCAGCCGGCCGAAGAGATCGGCGAATGCGCGGTCCGATATCTCGACGGCATGATCCGCCGCGGTGAAAAGCCGCCGATGCAGACGATTATTCCGAGCGTGCTGGTCAAACGCGCCAGCACAAGCATTTATCAACCCCGGGAATCATCACAGGAGAAAGCATGATGAGAAGACATTTCACTCTGGTCGAACTATTGGTCGTGATTGCGATCATCGCGATTCTGGCCTCGATGCTGCTGCCCGCGCTGAATCAGGCGCGGGAGAAGGCGCGTTCTTCCGGCTGCGTCAACAACACCCGGCAGCTTCTGGCCGCAATGGCGCTGTATGCGGACGACTTCGGCTGCACGCCGGCGATTTATACGGCGGATTACGGCTGCTGGGCCGGCCTGGAGAGGCCGTTTTTTCCGGCTTACCTGACGCGGAAGGCGGCGGTTTGCCCGAGCGACCCCATCCCCGCAAACAAGGTAAACGCCTGCTGGGGCGCATATGCGATGTATTCTGCCGGAAAAGATCAGAATTACATGGATGACAACGGGATTCTCGGGAACTGCGTCAGCTTCGACAATAACGATCCGAGCCGCTCTTGCTTCCGTCCGTCGCATGTGAAATCTCCCTCGAAAACCGTTTTTTTCATCGACGCTGCCGCAACTGCCGCCCATTCCGCCAATTTCACCTACGGCATCTACAACTTTTCGCCGACCGCCTATCTGGAGGAGAGCAGCAACAGGATTGCCGCGATCACCCGTCACGGCGACCGGGCCAACCCGGGCTTCTTCGACGGACACGTTCAGCCGATGGGGGTGAACGAGCTGAAATCGGAACCGGTCAATCTGTTTACCGTCGTCCACAAGAATAATGTGGTGCAGGCATACTGAATCGGGGAGGTTTTCCGGATGAAACGATATATTTTCGCAATGCTCGGAGTGGCCGGAACGCTTCTGGCTGACGCCCCCTCCCTGGAAGTCGACCGCTACGGACAGTATACCGGCGAGGATTGGCCGGGGAAAGTCACCTGCGACGAACAGCTCCGCGCCGAGGCCGCCCGCGAATGGCCGCTGATCCGCGATGCCGGGTTTGATCCGGCCCGGTTCGACCGCTTCGGAGGACGGCTCGACGCCGGGGACTTTGAGGCGACAGGCCGCTTCCGCAAGAAGAAAATCGACGGGCGCTGGTGGCTGATCACGCCGGAGGGACACCGCTGCTTCATCATCGGCTGCGACGCGGTCGGTTATCGTGAAGGCGGTTACTCATCTCCGCTGAAGGAACCGGACGGCTCCGCGCGGCAGGGATTTCTCGAACTGCCGGACCTGAAGCGCGTGCCGGACGGAATATCCGGCGGCAAGGTCAATTTTCTCGCCGCCAACCTGGAGAAAAAATACGGACCGGGTTATTATGAGAAGTCGAAGGAGGTTAACCGCAGGCGGCTGATCGCATGGGGCTTCAACTCGACTGCCAAATGGGGATGGGGCGAAACCTTCGGCCTTCCGTATGTCGAGGATTGGACTTTCCGCACGGTGAAGCGTCTGCCGCGCCGCCGGATCGACATTTACGACCCCGGTTTCGCCGCTGCCGCCGGAAAGGAGGTCGCCGCCCTGACGGCCCGGCGCAGGGACGATCCGATGCTGATCGCCTACTCCACGGAAAACGAGAACGGCTGGGAGGCGCGCGACGTGAACGAACTTGCGGCCGCCGAACCCGCAGTCGCGTCGAAACAGGCGCTGGTCGATTTCCTGATCCGCCGCCGGGGAGAAGCGGAAGCCGCCGAACTGTTCCGCGTCTCCGGCGGCCGCGGGGCGATGCTGGAAAACCGGCAGAGAATCGCGCTTCCGGCGGAGGATGTCGCGGATTTCATCACGGAAGCTTCGCGTCACTACCATCGGATCGTCCGGGAGCTTTTCCGCAGATACGATCCGGGGCACCTGTGGTTCGGCGCATCGCATTGCCGGGGCCAGTCCGACGAATGGATCTATGCGGCGGCGGAGTTCACCGATGCGGTCATGCTCAACGAATACGATCTTTATGCCCAGTGGTCGACCGGGCTGATGCCGAGGCTCCGGGAGTTGGACAACCCGGTCTTCCTCACCGAATTCAGCTTCGTCTGCGACCGGCGGGGATTGCGTCCTTACAACTCGGTCAGCACCGTCCGGGACCAGCGTTCCCGCGGACTGGCTTACCGCCACTATACCGAGCGGATGGCCGCGAATCCGCTGTGCATCGGTTTCGGCTACTTCATCTTTTTCGACCAGCCGGTGATGATGCGCAGCCTGCCCGTGGGGGAGAGCTTCAACTTCGGGCTGGTGGACGGGACGGACCGCCCTTATGACGAAATGATCGCCGAAGTGATGAAGTCGAACGTGCGGCTGGAGGCGGTCCATGCCGGGCGGGAGGAACCGTTCCGTCTGGAGAAACCGGCGGCGCTGCTTTTCAGCCGGATGCGCGGACAGCTGCTTGCCGGCATCCTGCCCGGTACGGTTTCGGAGTACGTCACGACGGACAGTTCCAATGCGGCGGAGTATTTCGGCGGCTGCCCGCTCCGGCTGAAGATCGATGAACGGCGGCTGAGCGCCGACGGCGCCGACGGCGGCCGCTGCCCGGTCGGAACCTTCCATGCCGGAGACAATTCGCGCTTCGGAGAGGTGAAGGCCGACGTCTACTTCTGGTTTCGGCATCGCGGCAAAGACCTGAACGACTACTACGAACTGGAGGGGTCGCCGGACGGCCGGAACTTCACTCGCCTGCCGCTTCGATTCGAACTTGTGCGCCGTTCGGAATTCGACCATTACGTCATGTGCAACGCAGAACCCGTCCCGGCGGACATGCGTTACCTGCGGATCGTGCTGAAAGCGCCGGTGCTCCGGGAGAGCTGGTCGAATCAGATCGCCGGAATCACCGTGGAACGGTAAGCGGGCGCGACGCTCCGGGAAGTTCCGCGATGCGGGCGGAACTTCTTTTTACTTTTCCGGCGGGGCGGGTTGCATCGGCCTGCGGTTCATGGTATATTAATCATCTATCGAAAGGAATTATCATGGATCAGCCCCGAAATACTGTCGTTGCGATCATCGGACTCGGGCTGCTCGGCGCTTCGCTCGGCATGGCGCTGCGCGGGGGAGTTTATCGCCGCATCGGCTGGACCCGCCGGGAGTCCATCCGCCGCTGGGCGGTCGACTGCGACGTGCTCGACGAATGCGGCGACTCGCTGGAGGAGACGCTCGGCAAGGCCGACCTCACGCTTTTCGCCCTGCCGCTGCCGGAGATCGAGCACTATCTCATGACCTACGCCTCCTGCTTCCGCCCCGGTTCGGTCGTGAGCGACCTCGGCAGCTGCAAATCCGGCGTCATGAAGGCGGCGCTCTGCCTGAGACCCTACGGCGTCCATTTCATCGGCGGCCACCCGATGGCGGGCACCGAGAAGTCCGGGCCGGAATCGGCCTTCCCGACGCTGTACCGGAATGCGGACGTTTTCGTCTGCCCGTACGAGGATTCCCCGGAGGACGCGGTCCGGATGGTGGAGGAGCTCTGGCAGTCGGTCGGCACGCGCACGTCGCGCATTTCGGCGGCGCGTCACGACGATCTTGTCGCCCATACGAGCCATGTGCTGCACATCCTGGCGTCGGCGCTGGCGCTTTCGATTCTCGATTCGCCGGACGGGAAGACGAAGCTCGAACGGTTCCGCGGCTGCGCGACCGGCTTCCGCGACACTTCCCGCATCGCCTCAAGCTCCCCGATCATGTGGCGGGAGATCATCGAAAACAACCGTGAGTATGTGCTCGGCGCCATGCGCGATTTCGACCGCCGCTATGAAAAATTCCGGCGCCTGATCGAATCCGGCGATTTCGACGGATTCGAGCGGGAGTTCGCCGAAGGCAAACTGCTGCGCGACAGCTGGCTGGAATATAAAAGCAGGGAACAGGAATGAATACGGAACTTGCAATCGACATCAAACATGCGAACGTCTTTCTCGGCGGGCGCGAAATCATTCACGACCTGAACTGGCAGGTTGCAAAGGGCGGACGCTGCTTCATCCTCGGCGCGAACGGCGCCGGCAAAACCACGCTGGTCAAAACGATGATGGGTTATGCATGGCCGAAATTCGGAGCCACGGTCGACGTGCTCGGCAACCGCTTCGGGCAGACCAACCTCGTCGAGCTGCGCAAGAAGATCGCCTGGGTCAGTCCGTTCATGAGCCAGTTCACGAATACCGAGAGCACCGGGCTTGAAATGGTGCTCTCCGGTTTCGACGGCACGCTCGGACTGACCCGCAAGGCCACTGCGGAAGAGGTTGACACGGCGAAGGCGCTGATGGAGCGCTTCCGCTGCGCCCACCTGATCGACCAGGAGATTTTCACGATGTCGAGCGGCGAGCAGGTCAAGATCATGATCGCCCGCGCGCTGCTGACCAAACCCGAACTGGTCATTCTCGACGAACCGAGCGTCTATCTCGACATGGCCGGCCGCGAGTTCCTGCTCGAAGAGATCCGCCAGATCGCCGAGAAGCTGCCGGAGGTCACGATCATCTTCATCACCCAGCGCATCGAGGACATCCTGCCGGTTTTCAACGAAGGCATGATCCTTGCCAAAGGCCGCATCGTCGAGTACGGCGACCGCGAAACCGTTCTGCGCGAAGAGGTGTTGAGCGCGGCCTACGGGCTGCCGATCAAGCTCTGGAAAAACAAGTCGGGCCGCTTCTGGGCGATGCTCGAGTAGGCCTTCCTCCCGCAGCGCCGCGGAACCCGGAGGAGACGCGCTCCTTCGAGGGCTCCCGCGGCGTCGCGTAAAGTCAGCGGCCGGTGAGAACGACCGAACGGAAGTAGACGCTTCCGGCCGGGGCCGCACTCTGCTTTTCGTCGAACTGGCTGATCAGCTGAAGATTCACTCCCCCGGTGCCTGCCGGCAGCTCGGCGACGGGCAGGACGATTTCAAACCGCTTCGTTTCTCCGGGTTTTGCGGCCGGGAGGTCGAAGAAGTGGGCTGATTTTCCGCTCCAGAAGAAGACGCGCGGCCGGTTGCCGCGATAGTCGCGCGAGAGGGTGAATTCGCCGCGCAGCACGAGTTCGCGCAGGTTCGGCGCAAGTTTGATGACGCCGGTGGCGCGTCCGGCGTAGTTGACCGGGACGGCTTTGATTTCGAGCGCGCGCGCCGGAATGCCGGTTTCGGGCGCATCCCCGGTCAGGCCGCCGGAGAGCGGGTTTTTCGGGTCTCCCCAGGAGTTGAAGCTCCAGCCGCCCGCGTTGGCCTGCGCGGCGGAGGCCGGGCCGGAGAAGTTGCTGCGGTAGAGCTCCTTCTCCGGTACGCGCGGCGTGCGCGCTTTCGCGGCGGCCGGGGTGAATGACTCGGGGTCGAGTCCGGGCGCGGCCGGAATCCGGTCCGGGGCGGGGGGCAGCGGCATCAGCTGAATCCGGTCCGGGGCGATTTCGGCGTATTCGATCTCGACTTCGGCGGTTTCCTGGGCCGGGAGCGCAACCGACAGCGCCCAGCCGGCCGGATCGTAGTCGTATTCGGCGGCTTTCCCGTTGACGCGGACGGCGGCGGGAGGCTGCGACGAGATGGCGCGGAAAGCGTATTGCTCCGGCACGTTCCGGAAGGTCAGGCGCGCGAGTTTCCGCGACGGCGTGAAGGTGAAGTCCGGCGCCGGGAGCGGCAGCCATTCGGTCAGCGTCAGCGGGCAGCCGCCGGTCAGCGCCATCGGCATGGTTTCGCGGACCGCCCCGGAGCGTTCGTAGAACACGGCTTTTTTCGTCCAGTGGTCGAGGAGCTCAAGCCCGCGGGACTGCGGCGTTCCGTCCAGCATGAGATAGGCGATGCGCGAGTAGAGGTGTCCCATCATGCTGCTTTTGCCGCGGTCGCGGTTCGGCCAGTAGATTGCCCGGTCGTTTTCGTAATGGCGCAGGTCGTCCCAGACGTATTTCGCATACGGGAAATAGATGTCGGGGCAGTCGAGATACGCGTAGCAGAAGAGCGAATCGAGCGAGCCGTCATATTCGTTGCGCGGCGTTTTGCCGATCATCGGGGAGTTTGCGAAGGAATCCGGCGTGATGAATTCGCGGAAACCGACGTTCATATGGTCCGGCCCGAGCGTCCCGGTCGCATGTCCGTACTCGCGGAAGGCCGGGCGGCCGATCTGGGAGAGCTGGGACTTGGCGAGATGGTAGGAGGCGCGGGCGCGCTCTTCGTCGTTGCCGAACTCTTCCGCCATGCGGCGGAGCGCGGCGACACCGCCGAAGACGGCCTGTCCGCAGTCGACGACCGGGCCGTTGTCGCCGCAGTCGTTGCTGCCGGCCTCCATCCACGCCCAGTCGTGGACGCCGGTCAGGTAGCCCTGCATCTTATCGACGGTCACGGTGTTCCCGTCGCGGATGGCCATCGGCGGGGCGAGGGGGGAGTTGTCGCGCCAGACCGCCTTCACGGCATCGCCGCAGCCGCCGTACGAGGCGAAGAGGTCGAGCAGCAGCAGGTGGTTCGCCACGCCGTAGCCGCGGTCGCCGAAGACGCCGACGTCGCCGGGGTCCTTGCAGGCGATCGAGAAGGAGTAGAAGTACTTCGTTCCGGAATACGGTTCGCAGAGCGAGCGCCAGAAACGGTTGCCGCGATAGCCGAGCGCATTCCGGGTCAGGAACCCGTCCTGGCCGGCGATATATGCCCGGAATTCGGGGGTGAGGTAGTTCCATGACTTCGTGGCCATGCCGTTCCCCGCGGTCGGGGTGAGGGAGTGCCAGCTGCGGGCGATGTTCTCGCAGTAGGTGCGGAAGCGGGTTCCCTCGACGGCGCTCAGATTCCACTTGACGAGCTCGGCGACCTTGTCGGCCGGAGCTTCGGTGTTGCGCGGGAAAAGCGTCCGGGGCGCCTGCGGAACCGGCAGCGTGCAGCGGAGCGTGTCGCCCGGAACGGCCTGCAGCGGTCCGTAGATGGTCGGATAGCCGAGATCGACGAGCTCCGCCGGCAGTTCCGCGTCGAAGCCGCGTTCCGCCATCAGTGCGAGCACCGGCGGGACGGCGGTGAATTCGAGCGGGGCAAGCTGCCAGTCGTTGTCGTCGAAACGGCGGAATTCGCTGCGGTTCACGAGCTCGACCCGGTCGTCCCCGGCCGGCCGGAAGTATTCGCGCAGCCCGATCGGATAGGCCAGAGCGGCGCGTCCCTGCACGTCGCAGCGTCCGGCGGCGGCGGGCGGCAGGCTGCCGAGCCAGTTGCCGGCCGGCTGGATGCGGGCGCCGAACGGCGTATTGAGCCAGACCGCGCCGGGCTTGCCGAGCGTGATCCGGTACTGGCCGCCCTCTTTTTCGATGCGCTTCGGCTGGCGCTGGAAGACGACCTGCACCGGAATGCTGCCGGCGTGGCGCGAGAGGTCGGTGTCGGTATGGTTTCCGCTCCAGAGAAGCACCCAGTTCGCGCCGAGCTTTCCGTCGCTTTCGAGGTCGTAAACGGTTCCCTCCTCAAGCGGTTGCGAGACGATTTCACCGTCGGCGTTCCGGTAGCCGATATGAGTGAAAGGGCCGGTCGACGGTTCATCGATGACGAGAGTGTCGAGCGCGCTTTCGAGCAGCAGCGCCGGGGAGGCGAGACTCATGTCCGCCACGAAGTTGTCGGCGCAGGCGAACTGTTTGCGGACCCAGTTGATCGCTTTGACCTTGACCTGCTTCGGCGTGCTGCCGGAGTAGAAGGAGCTCGGGTCATAGCCGAATTCGACTTCGGCGTTTTCTCCGACGGTCGGCAGCGCGTTGAGCCGCTCGGCTGTGGCGGGGTCGGGGGTGCCGGTGAAACGGAAATCGAGCCGCCACGGCTTTTTGCCGTCCGGGCTCGTGACGTACTGGCGCAGGAGCCCGCCGGAGGAGAGCACCTGGTTGGCCAGCAGTCCGTCGCCGGAGGAGTAGGAGCTGACCTTGTCGCCGGTCAGCCAGCCGAACCGGCCGAAGTTGCGTCCGAAGGAGACGCCTTCGCGGAAGCGGTCGAAATCGGGCGTCATCCGGTCGAGAACCTGCCGCGCGGAGGCGGAGACGGTTTCGGCCTCCGCCGCGTTGTTGCTCCGGACCGCCCGGCGCAGCCGCTCCGAGAGGAGTTCGAGCTGCCGGAGTTCGGCGGAGAAATCCCGGTTCAGGAGTTCGCCGATTCCGGCCGCTTCGCGCCGCAGGTCGTCGAGCTGCACGGCGCGGTAGGCGTTGTAGACGGCGAGGTAGAATTCATCGAGCTTCGCGTCGTATTTCTTCGCGTCGCGGCCGGAGAGATCGGCTGGAATCGTGCGGCGGAGCGCGAGAATTTCGGACTCCGCCGCCGGGATTTCGATCTTCCAGCGCTTAAGGTTCTTGAGGTCGTCGATCAGGCGGTCGAGATTCCAGATCACCCGGTCGGCGCCGTAGAGGTGGAGCCGTGCTTCGCGGCTGCGGATGATTTCGGGATCCGGCACGCCGAGCCGGTAGTTCCAGCCGTTGCTGCCGCTGCCGATTTCGACCGCAATGCGGTTCTTGCCGGCGTTGAGCGGGAGCTCGAAGACCTGTTCGCCGCGGCCGTTGCCGGATTTCATGAGGTCGATGACCGGGTGGCCGTTGACCGAGAGCCGCCAGAACCAGTCGCCTTCGGCCCCGGCGATGTAGCGTCCGGTTGCGGGGGCGGTCACTTCGCATTCGAGGCGGGCGGTGCGTCCGGTTCCGAAACCTCCGGCGATTCCGGCGATGTCGATCATGCCGTCCGGCCCCGGGGTGACGGTGCGGGCGCCGCCCTTGTCGAGGGTCAGAGTCCAGGAGGACGGCAGCGGAATCGGGGTGAGCGCCGGTTTCGGGACGGCCGAATCGAGGTTGTCGGCGCGGAAGCTCCGCAGGGCTCCGGCCATCCGCTGATTCGCAAAGCCCGGACAGGCGGAGGCGAAGACGCGGCTGAAGGCCGGATCGCGGAGCGTCCCCTTGAAGAGCACCCTGCCGTCGGCTCCGGTGATAGTTCCGGTCGCGGTTCCGTCGGCCAGCGTCAGGGAGAAGCGGTAGCTGCCGGCGGGATTCCACTCTTTCGCATCGGCGGTGACGGTCCGTTCCGGGTTCAGTCTGGGCTCTCCGGCATAGGCGAACCGGACCGAGCGGGCGCCGTCAGGCGATTCGTCGAGCGTCAGGAACAGGGTCGGAATGGTCATGGCGTCCCGCGTGCCGCGCGAGAATTTGCGGTCGAGGATCACGAGCCCGATGCTGCGCGCGGTTTTCTTCGCCGGGTCGAGAAAGCTGAAACCGCGGCCGCCGAGCGTGAACTCGGCTTCGGCGGCGACCTTCGGGCCGGCCGGGAAATCGCGCAGCTGCCCCATGACGAGAGCCGGATGGACGTCACCTTCCTCGGCGGCTTCGATCGCGACGCCGTTGAAGCGGTATTCGCCACCGATCACTTCGCCGCCGACGCCGCGGAACATCCAGTTCTCGTGGGCCGGGTCATAGTCGGCATATCCTTTGAAATTCTCTTCGATGACGACGGCCGGCAGGCTTCCTGCCGTCAGGATGGCGGCAAGGGCCGCGGAGAGCGGAAAAAGACGCATGAGCAGGTCCCTTTCTGTTTGCTGTCATAACGGATCATGAACTTGTGGAATAATATAGGCGCGATTTCCCCGGAATCCTTTTGACGGCATTGTCCGATGAATGCGGTTGGGGATAAAATATCAATACAGTCCAAAAGAAATCAGGCATTTGTCCGCCGTTTCAACGGAATTCGGCCTCGATCGCGTGGCGGCCGATTTTTCCGGTGAGTTTGCCGTCCATTGCGTCGAGCAGCAGCCGGGCGGCGCGGCGGCCGCATTCGCGCCGCGCCGCGCTGATCGTCCGGTAGTCGTCCGGAACTTTCTCGAGCCGGAGGCCGTCGCAGCCGACCAGCGGGATACGGATTCCCTGCGCCTCAAGCTCCGCCGCGATCTCCGGAATCAGCAGGTCGGAGGCGACGAGCAGCGCGTCCGGCCGGGTCCGGGCCAGAAGGTTCCGGACCGCCGTGCGGCCGTTTCCGGGTTTCGGCCAGCACCCTTCGATCAGTGCGCGGTCCATCTGCATGTAGCGCTGCACCGCATGCAAATACGCATGGAACTTCTGGAGCATGCCGGGATTGATCCACGCCTCGATATGCCCGATGAAACCGATCCGGCGGCATTTGCGCTGTTTTCCGAGATAGTCGATCGCATCGCCGATGCCGCGCGTGAAGTCGAAGAAGACGCCGGGCATATCGGGGTCCGAGACCTCGTCCCCGGCGCAGATCATCGGCCGCCGGGTCGCCGCGATCCAGTCCAGCAGCCGCTTTTCTCCCGGGCCGACCACAACCCGGCCCGCCGCCTCCGACAGCCGGATCCGGCTCAGGTCGAACAGATGGGTCTCCGGCTCGGAAACGATGTGATTCAGAATCATCCGGCAGCCTGCTGCGGAAAAAACATCGTGAAGTCCCTCAAGCACTTCGCTCCAGAACGGGTGCAGGAACGGAGCGGTGAAACCGGAAAAGACGACTTCGATCATGCGCGCCTCTCCGACCGCGCCCCCGGACGGGCGGACTGCGGTCCCGAAACGCTTCCGGCGTTCGACCACCCCGGCGGCCGCCAGCCGGTTCAGCGCCTTGTTCATGGTTTTGACGTTGACCCGGAACTCCCCGGCCAGCTGTGACGCGGGCGGCAGCATCTCCGTATAATCGCCGGCGTCGATGCGCCGTTTCAATTCCGCAATGATATCCTCCTGACAGGACGGGTACATGGGCCAACCTCCGTTATCGTTTTCCATATCTTCAATAATACCATATACTGATCTATGGATTTTACAAGACGATCATTAAAGATTTGTGATTTTTTCGGTTTGAATGGCAAAAACACTTGACATCCGCCCATTTTTCCGGTATAATTAAAACCAGATAAATCCATTGTTATATGGTGAATTTAATAAGAATATGTCCAATTAAAACCGAACATTCCACCAGAAAACCATCTTGTAAAGGAGCCGGAACCATGAGAAGAAACTTCACGCTGATCGAACTGCTGGTCGTTATCGCAATTATCGCCATTCTGGCTTCGATGCTGCTGCCGGCGCTGAACCAGGCGCGCTCCCGGGCGAAGGATATTCAATGCACGTCGAACCTGAAACAGCTCGGCACATATATGGCGATCTATGTGGACGGCAACGACGGAGTGATCCCGGCCGGAAACTGCAACATCATTCCGGCGCCGGCCGCCTATTCCGGCAAATGGCAGGATATGCTGATGCGGATTCATTCTCCCGGAACCGAAATCAGGGATAACTGCTTTGCTCCCGGGCCCAGCACCAAACGAATTCCGGCCGGTCCGTTCGCCTGCCCGGCCTCTGTCGCCGAATATGACGCGACCGTCTCGACGCGGCATTATGCGATCAACGACCCGAAGGACGACGACACCGCCCGCGGTTTCGCTTCGGCCCGCAAAATGACCTTCAAAATGAAAATCGGCCGGATCAAATCGCCGAGCCGGCGCGCCGCGATGTTCGACACCGACCAGTGGGGCAGCTACCCGGACCCGCAGGCGGCTTCCGTCAGCCAGATGGTCAACACCGCCGGGAGCGGCACCGGAGAGTGGCGGCACGGCGGGCGCTCCGCCGCGAACGTCTGCTTTGCGGACGGACACGTCGAACAGCGCGGCATCAAAAGCATCCCGAACGATTACAAAGACGCCGAAAACGGTTATTTCTGGGGCACGACCGAACGCAATTAGCGTACGGCGGAAAGAACGCCGCCATGCAAATGACGAAAGTTTACAACAGATTGGAGATGATAAAATGAAGTCGATCCGGAAATTTCTTCTCCCGCTCCTGCTGCTCTGCCTGACGGCCTCGGCCGCACCGCTCAAATCGGACTGGAAGCTTTGCAGGGGCGCGACGCTTGAAACCCGTGACGGGAAGCAGTATCTGCGCGTCGTCATCCGCCCGGAGGAGAAGGAGGCGATGAACTGCGCCGAGGCGGAGTTCGATCTCGCTCCCTGGGCGGACAGCATGGTGGAATTAACGATCCGCGCCCGCGCAAAAGGGGTTTCTGCGCCGGTAAACTACTACAACGGCGTCAAATTCATGCTGAATTTCACCGACGAAACCGGGAAGGAGTACTGGAACAACGTCGTCCGTCTCGACGGCACGTTCGACTGGCGGGACATTTCGTTTGCCGCCCTGATCGGCAGGCCCGGAAAAAAATCGCTGCTGAAACTCGGGCTTCAGGAGAGCAGCGGCGAGGTGGAGTTCGATCTCGGTTCGCTGCGGGTCACGAAGTTGTTCGGGTCCCCCGCCGAACCGTATACGGCCGTCTATTCCGACACGGTCGCCTCCGCGCCGCAGTTCCGCGGCGTGATGTCCCCGGTCCGGTTCAAGGCGGAGGATTTCGACACGCTCGGGGAGTGGAACGTGAATCTCGTCCGCGCCCAGATGATCCGCAACTGGGGGAAGGCCGGCACCGACCGCGATCTCGGGGAGTACGACGCCTGGCTCGACGGCATGCTCGACCACTATGAGAAGATGTTTCCGCTCGGATACCGGAAAGGCATCCGGTTCGTCATCGATCTGCATACCCTGCCGGGCGGCCGGTACGAAAGCGGCGAGATGGCGATGTTCCATGAGAAGGAGTATGCCGACCATTTCATCGCGGTCTGGAAGAAGATCGCGGAGCGTTTCAAGGATAACCCGGCAGTCTGGGGCTATGACCTCGTCAACGAACCGTCCCAGATCCGCCGCGCCCCGTACGACTACTGGAACCTCCAGCGCCGGGCGGCCGAAGCGGTTCGGGAGATCGATCCGGAGCGGCCGGTCATTCTCGAATCCAACGGATGGGATGCTCCGGAAACCTTCCGCTATCTGGCCCCGCTCAAGCTGAAGAACATCATCTACCAGGTTCACATGTATAAGCCGGGGGCTTATACGCATCAGCGGGTCAAGGTGCGGGACGGCAGGCTCAAGCCCGGCGAAAAGCCGATTCCCTACCCGGGAAAGATCGCCGGAACCGACTACGACAAGGAGGAATTGCGGCGTGACCTGCAGCCGGTGCGGGATTTCCAGAAAAAATACGGCGCGCGCATTTATGTCGGGGAATTTTCGGCGGCAATCTGGGCGCCGGGCGCGGCGGACTATCTGCGCGACTGCATCGAACTCTTCGAGGAGTACGGCTGGGACTGGACCTATCACGCCTTTCGTGAATCCCCGGTCTGGGACGTCGAGAAGGCCGGGACGAACCGCGGGGATATCCGTCCGGCCGCCGATACCGACCGCAGGCGGGTCCTTCTCGAAGGTTTCCGGCGGAACAAAGTGAATTGAAGGAGGCGAACGCCATGCATACGCTTCCGGTATCCCACTTCCTGCATTTCGAACAGCTTGAAAACGACCAGCTCGGCAAATTTTTCGACTCCTGCGCCGCAGACGGCGCGGAGTGTCTGTCGCTGACCCCGCCGGAGCTCGAACGGCTGGCGGCGGAGCCGCTCCGCATCCGGCTGCTGCAAACCGAAAGCGCCCGGACCGGCATCCGTTTCCTGAACGCCCATGCGCCGTATGGGGATGGCTGGGATTTGAACTGTCCCGACCCGGTTCGCCGCCCGGAACTGCTCGCCGGGCAGAAGCGCTTTTTCGAAATCTGCGCTTCGCTCGGCGTCGAAACCGTCACATTGCATATCGGGACCAACGACAGCGGCCGCCCGGCTGATGAGCTGCGGAACCGGGCGCGCGAATCGCTTGCCGAATTGCTGCCGGCCGCCGAAGCGCGCGGACTTGTCCTGGCGATCGAAAACACGCTGTTTCCGACCGATACGCCGGACGAGCTGCTGGGGGTTCTGGCCGCATTCCGTTCGCCGTCTCTCGGCATCTGCTTCGATGCCGGGCACGCGAACCTCATGGACGGCACGCCCGGCAAGCACTCCGACAGGATGGTCGAGTGGATCCGGCGCCGCTGGCGCGGGAACGTCCGGTTCGAAACCGACACGCTTGCTTCGCTGCTGCCGCACATCGTGACCTGCCATCTGCACGACAACCACGGTTTTGACGACGAACACCTGCTGGCGGGCGACGGGACGATCGACTGGCCGGCACTGTTCGGGCGGCTGGCCGGGGCTCCGCGCCTCCGGTCGCTCCAGAACGAAGCGAATATGGCCGCCTGCCGGATCGCGCCGCGCCGTGCCGTGGAACGCTTCCGGGCGCTCGGGCGAAGAGAGGCGCGCCTGCACGCATAAAGCGGCGGAGGCGGCGGTTCACCGTCCTTCGTTCCGCAGTTCGGTCGGCGTCCGGCCGAGCCGTCGCTTCAGCAGCTTCGCAAGGTAATTCGGGTCGGTGCAGCCGGCGGCGGCGGCGACCTCCTTGACCGACAGCCCGGTTCCGGCCAGCAGTCCGGCCGCCTCCTGAATCCGGCGCGAGACCAGATATTCGACCGGAGAAATCCCGGTCCGCCGCCGAACCAGGCGGGCCAGCGTCGAGCGGTGGATGCCGAGTTCTCCGGCGATGGAGCCGATCGTCAGCGACGGGTCGTCGAAGCGCTCCTCCACCAGTTGCTGAAAGGTTTCGACTGCGCCGTCCGGAATATTTTCATCGCCGCGGCAGCAGCCGAGCGACAGAATTTCATACGCCGTCGCCCCGGCCCGGTATTCGCCGCTCCGGGTCAGGTCGCGCAATTCGAGGCCGAGCCGGGCAAAGAGATCGCGCGGCGCCTTTCCGGCCGGATGCGTCCGCCGTTCGAGTTCGAATCCGGCGATGACCTCGTCGAGGTGGGCTCCGTCGCAGGTCATCCAGTAATACTCCCACGGCACCGTCTGTGCCGAAATCCGGTGCACATCGCCCGGAAAATAGAAAAACACGTCGCCGGGGCGCAGGTGCCATGTGCCGGTTTCCGCGACAAAAGTTCCTTCTCCCGCCGTACACCAGAAGAGTTCGAGGAACGTCTTCCGGCGCGGCTCTTCCTCCCAGCACGGGTCTTCGATCCGGTAATGCCCTGTGGAACGTGCCCGCAGCGGCGCGGCGACGGAGCCCTCCAGCGTCGGGCGGTAAACGGCTTCTCGAATCATTCCTGACCCTCCATCGTGCGACAAAATTACCCGATATAATACATCCGTCCTCTGTTGAATGCAACTGTTCCGGAGTATAATATGGGAAGAAAACCAGGGAGGATTCGCATATGAAACAAGGCCCGAAGGTCGTCGTCATCGGGGCCGGCAGCTACTTTTTCGGCAAGCCGGTCATCTACAACATGGTTCACAGCCCGATCCTGAACTCGGGAACGCTCGCGCTGGTCGATACGGAGCCGGCCGTGCTCGAAACCATGATGAAAATCGCGGAGCGCGCCGGAACGCATGCCGGAGTGCCGCTCCGGATCATCGGCTCCACCGACCGGCGCGAAGTTCTGGAGGGAGCCGATTTCGTCGTCCTGTCATTCTCGTTCCGCAACGCCTGCTACCGGGAGCTCGACACGCGGATTTCGCGGAAATACGGCGTAACGATGTGTTCGGGCGATACGATCGGACCGGGCGGAATCTTCCGTGCGCTCCGCGAACTGCCGGAGGTCCTGCGCATTGCGCAGGATGTGCGCGAGCTCGCCCCGGCGGCGTGGCTGATCAACTTCGTGAATCCGACCTCGGTGCTCGGCATCGGCCTGATGCGGCACGCGCCCGCGGTCAGAAGTTTTGCGCTCTGCGACGGGAACCATGAGCCGTACGTCCGCCTGATGTACCTGCGCAAGCTCGGCATCATCGCGGACGACTCGGAATTCACGCCCGAAGTCGACGCGAAATTCGACCTGCGGATCGCCGGAGTCAACCACTGCACCTGGATTCTTGAATGCCGCTACGACGGCCGCGACCTGCTGCCGCTTCTGCTCGAAAAGACCCGCGAAGCCGCCCGGCATGAGTACGACCGCGCCCCGTCGCCGAAGGCGAAGCCGCGGCTGAACGCGAATTACGAGCTTGCGCTGATGGAGCTTTACGGCGCATTCCCGACCGCCGCGAGCCATACGAAGGAGTACGTTCCGTTCTTCCAGGGCTACGGCGTCACGCCGGTCACGCCGGAGCCGATCATCTGCTTCGACGGTTACAACCGTGCCGACGAGATGGCCGAAGCGTGGGCCGAAACCGAAAAACTCGCAACCGGTGAAACGCCGATCTCCAGGCTTTTCGAAACCGGGCGCGGCGACCACGCCACCGACATCATCGAATCGATGTGGGGCGGTCTCGGCAAGAAATTCTACATCAACTCCGCGAACCGCGGGGCGGTGGCGAATCTGCCGGACGATGCGTTTCTCGAACTGCGCTGCGAGCTCGACATGCAGGGGCCCCGGCCGCTGCCGGCGGGAGAAATGCCGCGCGGCCTCCTCGGGCTCACGCACCAGGTGCTCGATACGCATGAACTGACCGTCGAGGCCGCCGTCAGCTGCGACCGGAAGCTTCTGCTGCGCGCGCTGGCGACCGATCCGATCGTGAACAACCTCGGCGACGCCCGGAATATCATGAACGAGCTTCTCGAAGCCGAACGCGACCATCTGCCCGCCGGCTGGAGCCGGTAACGCGCCGCGGGAGCGGGGGAAACGGAGCCTGCATGAAATCCGGTCAGCTGTTTTTCATGCGGGCTCCGGGCTCGCGTTTCAGAGCGAAGCGCCAGAAGAGCAGCCAGAGCACCAGCATTCCGGCTGAGATCAGCCAGACCTCGCCGATGCCGCGCGTAAAGACGAGGACCAGTGCCAGCGAGGTCCAGATGCCGCCGCCCATGATCGGTTCGTGCAGCAGCTGTTTGTAGCCGAAGCTCGCCGCCGCCGGCGTCCGGTTCTCCGGGTCGACCGTGCGGAGCAGCAGGAGGCCGGTTGCGGTGACGCCGAGCGACTGGCCGAACTCCGCGATCGCCCGCTCGAACCACGCATCCTCGAAAAGCCGCGGCGCGGCGTAGAGCACCATGAATACGCTCCATGCGGTTCCGCCGAGCACGAGCAGCAGCAGCGGCATCCAGTAGTTGACCACGAAGTCCAGCCGGATCGAGGCGACCGCCGCCACGACGAGAAAGTCGAGCGACGCTCCGCCGAGCCGCTGGATCTGCCCCTGGTCGACCAGCGAGTCGAGCCGGATCAGCAGCAGGAGCTTCTGAAGGATCAGCCCGCCGATCAGGCAGAGCGGAAAGAGCGGGAAGCTGGTCAGGATTTTCAGGTTCTGAATCGATTCCGGCATGAACTGGCTGCAGCCCGCCAGCAGCTTCTGGAGCCCGTAGCCGATCAGCACGGCCAGTCCGAGCGCCGCGACGTGCAGCGCGAGCGAGTCGACCGAATCGCTCTGGACCGTCTGGCGTCCGGCCGGCGGCTGCGCGTGCTTCGGGTAGACGCCGATCCGCTCATGCGGCGTCTGCTCGCTGAAGGTCCGGATATTTCTGACCCAGCCCCGCCGGACCGCAAGGTTGATCAGCGCCATGCCGAGCGTGATGCCGAGCACCATGCCGACGGTCGCCATCGTGTAGCCGAGGGCGATGCCGGCCTCCCAGTTGAAATCCGTAAAGGTTTTGGTCAGCCCGGCGACTGTCCCGTGCCCGCCCTCGAAGCCGATTTCGAGCAGGTTGCCGAAGGCGGCGTTGACGCCGAACAGCGGCACGAGGACGGCGAAGGCCAGTCCGAGCCCGATCACATACTGCCCCCAGGCGATGAGCTGCCCCATGCAGAGCTGCGGGGCGGCTTCGTGCCAGATCGTACGCAGTTTCGGAATCTTCGCTCCGATGAAGAGCGCGGCGAAGACGATGTTGATGAGAAAGCCGGGCAGCGCGTTCCAGCTGGCATGCCACTCCGGCGGCGCATCCTTCCCGAGCGTATTGATCCAGAGCAGCCCGATCAGCCCGCCGATCACCGACGCGGGCAGGTAGAGCCGCTGAAAGAGCGGAACCGCCGTGCGGACGAGCTTGCCGAGAATCAGCAGCAGGCAGAGCCCGCAGAAAGACATGACCACCGTTTCCATCGATCTTTTTCCTCCGCCGCTTCGTCAGATCAGGTGACCCATGCGCTCTTTCTTGGTCCTGAGATAGAACTCGTTCTCTTCGCACGGCTTGATCACGATCGGCACGCGCTCGGCGATTTCGAGCCCGTAGCCGGAGATTCCGACCAGCTTCTTCGGGTTGTTGGTCAGCAGCCGCACGGACTTCACGCCGAGGTCGAGCAGGATCTGCACGCCGATGCCGTACTCGCGCAGGTCGGCCGGGAAGCCGAGCTGTTCGTTCGCCTCGACCGTGTCGCACCCTTCGTCCTGGAGCTTGTAGGCGTGGATCTTGTTGAAGATGCCGATGCCGCGCCCCTCCTGCCGCAGGTAGACGATGACGCCGGAACCGTTTTCGACGATCTGGCGCATCGCGGCGTGAAGCTGCTCGCCGCAGTCGCAGCGGGCCGAGCCGAAGACGTCGCCGGTCAGGCATTCGCTGTGAACCCGGACCAGCACCTTCTCCTTGTCCTTCACGTCGCCGTAGACGAGCGCGAGATGCTCGAACGAATCGACCTTCGTGCGGTACGGCGTCACGCGGAACTCGCCGAACACGGTCGGCAGCCGCGCGCTTTCGCCGCGGATGATCAGGTGCTCGTGGCGGCGGCGGTAGGCGATGAGCTCGGCGACCGTCCCCCACTTCAGGTTGTGCTTTTTGCGGAACTCATCGAGTTGCGGAATCCGCGCCATCGTGCCGTCGTCGTTCATGATTTCGCAGATGACGCCGGCCGGGGTCAGTCCGGCGAGGCGGGCGAGATCGACCGCCGCCTCGGTGTGTCCGGCACGGCGCAGCACGCCGCCCGGCCGGGCGATGAGCGGGAACAGGTGGCCCGGCGAGACGAAGTCCGCCGCCGATGCCGCCGGGTCGATCAGGGTCCGGACCGTCCGGGCCCGGTCGAAGGCCGAAATTCCGGTCGTGGTTCCCTTGCGGGCGTCGACGCTCTGCGTAAAGGCCGTCCCGAACGGGTCGGAGAGCGACGCCGGGGTCGAAAGATTGATCTCCGCCGCGCGTTCCGCCGTCAGCGGCGCACAGATGAGCCCGCGCGCATGGGTCGCCATGAAGGTGATCGCCTCCGGCGTGACATTGGCGGCGGCGAGCACGAGGTCCCCCTCGTTTTCGCGGTTTTCGTCGTCGGTGATGATGACCATCCTGCCGGCCTTGATGTCGGCGACGAGGTCCTCGATCGGATCGAATGCAATTTCGCTCATATTCCGAAGCTCCGTTAAATCGTTATTTCGCGGGAAACCGGGCGGATATCGGTTGCGCGCCCGGTCAGATAGTCATAGCTTACGACCGTTCCGTCCAGCCGGATCGGCCCCTTTTCGACGACGGCGAGCCGGTTCGGCATGCCGGTCGTGAATTTGTAGAGAACGTCCTTCACATCGCGTCCGAGCACGCTCGTTGCCGCGCCGGTCATGCCGACGTCGGTCTGGCGCGCGGTTCCGCCGGGCAGCACGAGGGCGTCGGCGGTCGGCACGTGCGTATGGGTGCCGAGAACGGCGGTGACCCGCCCGTCGAGCAGATACCCCATCGCGAGCTTTTCGCTTGTCGCCTCGGCATGGAAGTCGACAAAGATGCTTTTCACCGATTTCGGCAGCTCTTCGGCGAGAATCCGCTCAACCGTTTCGAACGGGTTGTAGGCCGATTCGCGCATGAACACCTTGCCCTGCAGGTTGATGACAGCGATTTCGCCGCCGGCCGGATTCCGGTAGACGCCCCAGCCGCGGCCGGGCTGTCCCTTCTGCAGGTTGGCCGGGCGCAGGACGCGGTCGAACCGGTCGATTTCGGCATCGAAGCCGCGCTGGTCCCAGACGTGGTCGCCGCTGGTCAGCACATCGGCGCTCTCGAGCAGTTCCCGGGCGCACCCCGAGGTCAGGCCGGAGCCCGCCGCCGAATTTTCGGCATTCACGATGACGAACTGACAGTTGAATTCTCGGCGCAGTTCGGGGACCAGGAGCCGGACGGCTTCGCGTCCTCCCTTGCCGACGACGTCGCCGATGAACAGCAGATTCATGACGTTTTCTCCTCCTTACCGTTGAACGGGCACGGCGCGGCTGCCGCCCCGCTTCCCGAGAATGAACAGCATGGCCAGCGCGGCCGCGAAACAGGCCGGCGCAAGGTACATTGCCGTTTTGAGCATGAAATATTTGCCGGCCACGCCCGCCAGCAGCAGCATGATTCCGGCGATGCCCCAGCTGCCGCCGACGATCATGCCCATCCGTGCGCCGAGTGCGAGCGATCCCTGCGCCGTGCGGGCCAGCACGACGAGCTGCGGGAACCCGGCGCCGACCAGCATTCCGGCGAGCGGCGCGAGGCAGGCGGCCCAGCGGCTGCCGGCCAGCGCGAGATAGAGCACGAGCAGCGGAATGCCGGCGGCGATCTCAAGTTTCAGGCAGGAAAGCACCCGGTAGCGCTTGATGAGGAAGCTCGTGCCGAACGCGCCGAGTCCGGCTCCGAGGCCGAAAAGCGTGCCGGAAAATCCGCCGAAGCTGAGCGTGAAGCCGAGTTCTTCCATGTAACTCGGCAGCAGCCCCTGCATGATTCCGCACCCGGCATTGATGAGCACCGCGAGAAGAAAGAGTTCGCGGAAGGTCAGCGGGGAGACCGGCACGGCCGAGACCGGCTTCGACGCACGGTGTGCAGGTGCGGCGTGCGGCTCCGGCGCATTGTCGAGTGCGAGCCGGACCCGCGCCCGGTGGAAGAGCCAGAGCAGCAGGCCGACCGGGATCAGCAGGAAATAGAGCCCGGCAAAGCCGAACTTTTCGACCAGCACTCCGCCGATCAGCGGCCCCGTGGCATATCCGGTGAAGCCGGCGAGCATGAAAAGCGAGGTCGCCACCGCCGGAGTGACCGACCCCTCCGGAATGGCGCAGATGCCGCGCAGCCCCTCCGGATGGGCGAACGCGACTCCGGTGCCGAGCACGAGGACCAGCACGACCAGGAATGCGAACGCTCCCGTCTGCGGCGCGAGTCCGGCGAAGCAGATCGCGCAGGAGAGGAGAAGCCCGAGCTGGACCAGCTTCGGCCGCTTCGCGGCTTTGCGCAGCGTTCCGGCCCAGAGCTGGATGCCGTTCGAGCTGAAGCTGCAGAGCGTCAGGAGCACCGTTCCGGCGACGAGGGAGAGCGCATACTTCTGACGCAGCGCAGGCAGGAAGCCCGGCAGCGTTCCCGACAGCATATCGACCGTGAAGTGAATCGCGGTGAGCAGCGACAGCCGCCAGAGCGCGAGCGTGTGACGAGTCATGGTCTCCCTGTTCTGATGTAAGACGGATTTATAAACATATCTTTATAATATAACCTTCCGTATGCCCCGCGTCAACCGCGCCGATTGCCGGAAACCGGTTAATTTTGCCGGAATCATTTGCTTTTTGACGGATTCGCGTTATATTCCGCAAATGCTTGAATACGAATTGAGGATTGCTTTATGAGAGAGACACTTTCCGCCGCCGCCGGCCGCCTGCGCGCCCGGATCGAATCGTTCCTGCCGCCTTCCGCATTTCTTCCGGCTGCGGAACCGGAAAAGCTCCGCCGGTTCCTGACGGTTCTGCTCTGCGCCTGGGGCGCGGTCTGGTTCGTCGCTCCGCTGCTGGCGCTCGACAACGCGTTTATCGACGTTCCCGAGAATATCATCTGGGGCAGTTATTTCCAGTTCGGCTACGATAAGAACCCGTATCTGGGCGCATGGATCGGCTACCTCGGCAGTTTGCTGACCGGGAACAGCTTGTGGAACAGCTACCTGCTGAGCCAGGTGTTCGTTATCACGGGGCTCTGGGCGGTATGGCGGCTTTCGCTGCGCATGACTTCGCCGGCCGGGGCGTTTCTGGCGGTGATCTTTCTGCTCGGGGTGAACTTTTACGGCATCAAGTCGGTTGAGCTCTGCGACGATGTGATGGAGCTCGGCTTCTGGCCGTTGCTGATCTGGTCGTTCTACTGTTCGCTGAAGGACGGCAACCGGATCGGCAGCTGGCTCCTGACCGGGTTTCTGGCCGGCTGCTGCTTCATGATCAAATATTACGGAGCGGTGCTGTTCGTCTCGATGTTCGCCGTCATGCTGGCGACGCCGGAGGGGAGGCGGGCATTCCGCCGGCCGGGTCCGTACCTCGGAGCGGTGCTGTTCGCGGTCATGTGCCTGCCGAACCTGATCTGGCTCGGCGGCAACGACATGGTTGCCTTCCGCTACGCCTTCGACCGGGCGGCGCTCGACGACGGGGCTCCGGCCTTCGCATTCACCTACGAGCGGCTGCTGAAATATCCGCTGCGGAGCTTTACCCGGACGCTGTCGGTGCTGATCGTGCCGCTCATTCCGTTCTTCCTGCTCTTCTTCCGGCGCGACGAAGCGATGCCGTCCGGGCGGTTCGACCGGCGGTTCGTCGCGATCCTGGCCTGGGGGCCGTTCATTCTGACGCTGCTGTTCTCGGTCGTTTCGGGCGGTTCGATCAACTATTCATGGGTCGTGCCGTGCTTCCCGCTGCTCGGGCTTTTTTTCGTGCTCTGGTTCAAGCCGTATATCAACGCTTTCAGTCTGCGGGCGTTCACGGGGTTCATCCTGCTGCTCGGCGTCGTATTCGTGACGATTTTCGTGGTCCGGAGCCTCTGGCAGCAGCCGTATCTGAAGCGCGGCTGCGACTATGAGAATTTTCCGGGGAAGGCGCTGGCGGCGCGGCTGACCGCCGAGTGGCGCAGGCAGTACGCCGTACCGCTGCCGTTCGTGATCGGCGACCGGCGCGAATCGTGCAACAT